>SDBV01001049.1_pt1 | contig 40855 bp, 32 predicted proteins | sample 2277081 | NCBI WGS metagenome assembly SDBV01 (sample SAMN10402039, study PRJNA504765) | marine sediment metagenome | isolation source: marine sediment core GS10_PC15, 223 cmbsf | place: Arctic Ocean: Southern Knipovich Ridge | collected 2010
TTGTCGTGAGAGCTATAACTGGCTGTTAGATAGGTGCTCGCACAGGGTTTTGCAACGCAGGCATAGCACCGCTATGGTGAGTAGGAAAATTCGAGCAAGTGCCTAGATGATAGTCAGTTATAGATCGTAATAGATTTCTAATGCATAATCCGGGTTTAAATACACTTCATGATAAATGTCATTGGATGGTTATTAAATTATCACTAACTAGTAATCATAAGTTCATTTTTAAAACAGTAATGATATGTGTTTTCTTTTCAGTCTTATTCCAGCGACATTTTGGCTGGTAGTTGGGTTTTTTGTATTATTTACATCAAATAAAGCAGAGGGAGCAACGCGAAAATTTGGTCGGATCCTTGCAATTTGGATCTTTGTTATCGCCTTGCTTTTTCCTATTTGTGGTGCTTATGTGACATTATCGGGGAATTGTCCGATGGAAAAAATGATGGAAAAAATGGATATGCCCGTTGGTGATCATAATTAGAATTTGTGATGCGTTTCGAATGAATAGGGTAAGGGGAATCTATTTAGAATGGATATTTGATATTCTGTTTTAGATTTCTAAGTTTTTGGAATGAAGAATCTGCTGCTAAATAAAATTGGTGAATGGTAAGGGAATTACATTCAGAAAGCGTCTATGTCCCTTCTATCACCCCATACTAAGCATAAATCTATGTAATTTACTGATTTACAAAGATTTATACTTTATTGTTGTAGCCCGAAAAGGATTGCCCCCGATAGCTATCGGGGGCGATCCTTGATGAGTTCAAGGTCAAAATCAAATCCAGCACGGCTAGCGCCGTGTTTTCTTTTCTTCTTGCAAAAAAAGCGAGCATTTTTTTGCTCGCTTTATAGATAATCCTACTGTCTTGATTCTCTAGTAGCCCGAGAAGGATTCGAACCCTCATCACCGGAGCCGAAATCCGGTATTCTAATCCATTGAACTATCGGGCCAGGGTGCTTTCGCTTATGAAAGCTATATTACAAAAAATTAACTTGTAGCCCCGACAAGAATCGAACTTGTATCTAAAGTTTAGGAAACTTCTATTCTATCCATTGAACTACGGGGCCAGAACACCCACCTGATTGTCAGTTCATCAGGTTCAGGGTCTTTTTTGCCTTTCCTTTTGAAAAGCTATCGGACAGGCTTGCAAAAGTAGCAGTTCAGTAAAAGAATTACAATACCTTACATTCGGGGATTAGAAAATATAAATTACTAAATGAGTGGAGTCTGATTTGAGAAAAAAAAGTCAGTTTAAAAGTAAAATTAAGGGATCACTGCTCCTAATTCAGCCGATCTCCTTTTTTTCCCAGGGGCCTCTGATGGCTAGGGTAAGGCCCGCATCCTGAATGTTTACAAACAGCACTTCACCATCTGGTGAGTAAGTGGCTCCCGCAAACTCTGACGCGTATCCAACATTCTTTGCAATATGATAAATTTTGCCTTGCATAGTGACACCAACAATCCTTGGGGTCGGGTTATCCTCGCAAATCACAAGGTCCCCATTGCCTGCTACCGTCAGGTTATCGCACTTCTGCATCAAATCAATATTATTGGGTTCGATGAATAATTCCAGTGTACCTGGTTCATCTATTTCCCCTGGTTGTCCCTCTTTCTTTGAAGGCACATAGCGTAAGATCTGGCCAAAGTGTGATTTTCCTCCGCTTGTGCAAGCGAAATACACTTCATTGTTTCCGAACCACATTCCCTCGCTACGGGCAAAAACAGCCGCGCCCTTCTTGAATCCCCGAATTCGCAGATCATCCCTGGTAGGGTTTATGTTTTTGATATCTAACCATTCGACTTCATACCTTTTACCAATATCCATGGTGTTTTTATCTCTATTCCAATTTCTTGTACTAAAATATTTATGATCCCTGATAGCCAGGATCTGAAGCCTGCCACCTTTTTGAAGGTCACCATAGACGTCCGGGATATACCGGTAGAATAAACCATCAATTTGATCTTCGGTCTGGTAAACAATTCCCGTTTTAGGATCTACAGCCACTGCCTCATGATTGAATCGTCCCATGGCTTTGATCGGCCTGGGTTCAGATATTTCCTGCTCTACACGGGCTGGAACCTCAAATGCATATCCGTGATATTTATCAAGGTTCCCAATATTCGTATTCATGTCCTCCTCACATGAGATCCAGGTATTCCATGGGGTGGGTCCCCCGGCACAATTTCGAAGAGTTCCGATCAGACTTAAAAATTCTTGTTCGACTTGCCCCGTTGCGGGATTGTAAAGAATAGTGGTAGTTCCCCCCATACAGGGGATTATTCCACCACCAAAATCATAAAACTTGCGGATATGATAAGATTTCAATAATTCCAGGTTATTCCCAAACGGTCCCAGTTCTTTATTGCCCACCATAACCTCGTGATTGCGAATTATCAACACCTTGTTATCGGGTGCCTCGAATGCTGCCATTCCGTCCGGAAGTCCGGGTACAAGAAGGCCATCTGACATTCGATCGCCTTGTTTCGAAATAATATCATAGGTAAAACCATTGGGCAGGTTAAGTATTCCCTTTGGATCATCGTTCAGAGGTCCATATCCCTTACTTAGGATTTCCCCGTCGAGAGGCCCGTTGCTCCCATTTGCAGTATATGCATTTGCAAATAACTGCAATCCCAGGAATCCAAGGCTTACCTGGCTGCTCCGTTTTATGAATTTCCGTCTTTTCATTGATTAGGTCAGGTATAGGCGGATATTGAAAGTAGTGAAAAATGAGCACTAATAAAAACTTGCTGGACAATGTTTGATTCAGGTGTACAGACAACAAAGGTATTGGAGGATGAAAGTTGTCGATGCAGGCTGGATGAGAAATGTCATGTTCGGGTCTGAATTGTATAAGTTTACCTGCCTGTTTGAAATGTTAAAGTATACGTCAATCCAGCCGAGTTTGGAATTTTTCAGGAAAGCAACAAGGGCACATTTATAGGTAATAACCTTCAAGGCATCAATTCCCTCGCTGCAGGTATTGGCTTGATCGGTAATGAAAATACGGTAGTCGGTAAAGGAAATACTACGGTGATTGATGGTGGAGTTGACAACATCATTACCGGACTGACCAAGGTAGCAGGTGAATCGATAGGTGACCGGATCAAAGATGCTCAAGCCAAACGCAAAGAAATACTAAGTGCCTTTGATTAACTATAATTATAAAAGGCTAATTAAAGGGGTGGGGTCGACTCACCCTTTTTTTAAATATTGGGAATTGCGTTTACATTCTTACGTTGCGAAAGGCTGTGGGTTATTGATTTTCCGTAGGCTTTTTATTTGTGAGCGTTGAAAATGATACCAAGAGTTGATATTATTTGATTTTGACCTTGAGAGTAAAAAGGAACGCTGAAGGCATCCTTTGGCTACAAATATGAAACAGTGTAATGGTTTCAACACGTCTTTTCAATGTCCTATTGTATTGAATTAAGATTGTACCAGCAATTTGATTTCATTAATAATTTTGAGAACTCGCATTCTCGACAATTGAATTCCAATGTATTTCCCAATACCAGCGGAAAATAAAAATAGTATCAGAAGGGAAGGTATGTCCGAAAGAGATAAGCTAAAAATCCCGGTAAATAGATATTGCAGACCGTAATATATGAGATATAGCAGAACGCTAATCATTGAGAATATATTCCCCATTTTACACCCGCAATCATTATAATTTTTGTTCAGTTCTCCCTCATACCTTTTCTTCTCAGTAATAGCTATCCCGGGCAGGTTGAGTACGAATTTTCTTTCTCCTCGTTCTGATGGAATTTGAACCAATTTGTTTGCTGAATCAATATTGAGATGTTCCATTATCCTGCTAGCTTGTACTTTATTGAAAATGGATCAAAAAGTAACCCTATATGTTAAAAAAGATATATCAATAAAGAATGTGATTGCTCAGCTTAACGAAGTGGCAATTTATCTCAGGTACAGGATGAACCTTAATTCCAGAATTGTCATTAGACTTTGTAGCGAGGGTTTCAAGTTGCTGTTAGTCAGGTGCTCTCACAGTTTTTTGAATCGGAAGCATAGTGAGATTATGGTGAGAATCAAAAAGCGAGAAAGTGCCTGAATGACAGTAAATTGGAATCCACAGTAAATTTCTAATGACAATTCTGGGTTAATTTATTCGTAACGCAACCCTTTCACAGGATCAATTTTACTGACCTGGTACACATTAAATAAGACCGTTATCAGTACAAATAACCAAACCAGCGCTGAACCTGATATAAATATGAAGGGTGAAAGATCTATACGATAGCTAAAGTTGTTAAGCCAGCCGTCAAGTGCGTACCACACTACCGGAATTGCTACCAAATTTGCCAGTAAGAGCAATTTAACATATCCTGCCGACAGGAGTGAAAGGACATTCGGGAGGGTCACACCAAGAACTTTACGAATGGCCATTTCTTTGGTCCGTTCTTGCACTGTAAAAGAAACCAGGCCGTATAATCCCAGCAGGGCAAGCACCATAGCTATTGCAGAAATGAAACCCACCACCTTTCCTGTACGTTGCTCCGCCCGGTACAACTCCTGAAATTGGTCGTCAAGAAAATGGAACTCAAAAGGAGTATTGGGCACCGTTGCTGTAAAAATATCTTCCAGCTCTGCCAGTGCATATTGATAGTCGTCTGTTACCACCTTTACCATCAATTGCCCGGGACTGATTTTGGAATATACAACTATCACAACGGGGTCGATCTCATGATGCAGCGATTTATAATTAAAATCTTTCACTACCCCTATTATGGGTGCTATACTTTTTTTACCAAATATTTGGAATGATTTGCCTATTGCAGTTTTCCAGCCAATCTGTTTTCTGGCAGCTTCGTTAAGGAGATAGCGTACTTCTTCCTCCCCGGGGGTTGTTTCCAGGAGTAAACGGTCACCTTCCACAATTTCCAGATCCAGTACCTTTATAAAATTCTCATCCGCAAGGATTACAGACATATGCTCATCTTCTTCCTGACCCTCCCACCAGGCTGTTTGGTGCCAGTTTGCTGCCCCTGCTGTGAAACGAGTAGCCGTGCTCCCATGTACCCAGGGCAATCGATCCAGCTGTTTCTGAAGCAGATCAACATTCTCTTTTGCTGCCTTGTTGTACAACGAAATATTGATGACTTGCTCAGGATTCAGGCCGATGTCCTTCACTTGCAGGTACGTGAGTTGGTTATATATAAATATGCTGCTCAGGATAAGAACCAGCGAGATAGTAAATTGTGCCCCAAGGAGTAAATTCTTTAATGTAGCCCCACTACCGCCAATTTTTAGCGTTCCTCTTAACGCCTTGGATGGCTGGAATCCTGTTACGAAAACGGCAATATAAAATCCGGCCAAAAGACTAATAGCGACTGTCATGGTAATCATAACCAGGATCAACCCGGGCTGCATCAGGTTTAGCACTATATTTGACTGAAGTACCACATTTGTAGCCGGGAGCAACAAATATTTTGTCATCAGCAGGGCAAATCCGAGGGCTACAAGCGTTGTAAGAAATGATTCTGAAATGTACTGAAGGATCAGTTGTGGACGGCGCGCACCTACCACCTTTCTAATTCCCACTTCTCTTATCCGTTTTGTGGATCCTGCGATGGTGAGATTAATAAAATTAATAATGCTTATTAATAATGCAGCCAATGCCACCGCCCCATAGACATACAGGTACTTTGCATCATATGATGGTTTTGCATTACCGCGATTTGCTGTAAAATGAATATTGGCCAGAGGTTGAAGGTTGAGATCATCCAAACGTCGTTCGTTTTCTTCGTCGAGCTGTATAACTGTAGAGGCGATCTTTTCTTCAACAACTTGTTCCTGGCTGGCATCGTGAAGCATAACATAGGCGTAGTAGTTGAACTGGCCCCAGTTACCCGTCAGACTCGTGCCGGGAAGCAATCGCTCAAGGTTTTCAAAAGTCACCAGGTAATCAATTGTAATATGCGACTGTGTCGACATTGTTTCAAAAACCCCTGACACCTGGAATAAGTGTTGTCCACCCAACTCGATGGTTTGTCCTATAGGATCTGCGTCATTGAAAAGTTTTTGACTGATCTCTTCTGAAATAATTACCGAGCTAATATCAGAAAGTAAAGTACCAGGTTGTCCCTTAAGAAGAGGCAATTCGAACATATTTAAAAAATCCGGATCGCCCATATAGAAATTGGATTCATTATAAACATCCTGCCCGAATCTTACGGTTATTTTAGGATTATATGTAACCCTCGCCAGCCGGCTATAGATATCAATTTCAGGTATTTGTTCGGAGAGTAATGGCGGAATTGGCGCGGAAATTTTAACCCAACCATCACCGCTGCTAACATCACCGTTTACCAGTCGAAAAATTCGTTCACCGTTTGAATGGTATCGGTCAAACGACAGCTCGTTCTGGATATGCAGGTAACATATGAGACAGGCACAAATACCAATGGCCAGGCCAAATAAGTTGATTCCTGCCAAAAAAGGTCTTTTTAGTAAGGAACGAATGTGGATAAGAAGATAGTTTCGGAACATAGTTGTAGAGAGGATATGATGTAAAGACGTTCTCTGAAACAAATAGTTGCATTTGGATTGGTAGCCGCGCATGAGTTGAAACCCAGTAAAAATATTTCTTGTTATATGTTAAATATCTTCTCAGTCTCAGGAAGTTGATTTTTCGTAATCGTTTTACCAATTCGCTCAATCTCTTTCAGAATAAAATTCATATCTTTTTCCGAAAATTCCGTATTGGTAATTACGCACCTCAGAACAATTTTACCATTAGCAACCGCATAATTTAGCAGGATTTTACCTTCTTCAAATAGCTTTGTTCGGATGTGTTTATTTAATTCTGCTTTTGTTGAAGTATTCATTGGGTAAGGTACGTATTCGAAGCAAACGATTGTTGATTCAGGTTCACAGTACAATTCAAAACCCTGACGCTGTTTAATTTTATCCGCGAATTGTTGTGTTCTCTCAACAAGTAGATTTACCCTATTTTCAAAGCCATCCGTGCCCTCGTATTTCCATGCCAGCCAAAGCTTAATGGCATCTACACGTCGACCGCACTGAAGCGATTTTTGGCCAAGGTCATAATCTTCGAAGTCGTCATGAAACAAATAGTCCGCGTCCATAGCAAAGCTGTTATGGAGAATTCCTTTTCTCTTAGTGAGTAATGTTGCGCAAACCAGGGGAATATCCATTATTTTATGCAGGTTCCAGGAAACCGAATCAGCTTCACATATACCCTTTAGCTTTCCATAGTTTTTTTGAGAAAATAAGAGCGATCCACCATATACCGCATCTACATGAAACCACATATCATGTTCTTTCGCTACAGCCGCAAGTGACATAAGATCGTCATAATTACCAGTCATTGTTGTTCCAGCCACCCCCACGAGCATCATCGGAATTCTTCCTTTGTGTTTCTCCCTTTCGACAGCTGTTCGAAGCGCTGAAACATCAACTTTCCCCTTATTGTTGGTTGCAATTTCCACAATACTTTCCAAACCGAATCCTAGAAATGAAGCCCCCTTCTTAAAAGAGTAATGCGCCTGGTCGGAAATAAATATGGAAAATGAATTGGCTTGGGAAATTCCTGCAGATCTACTTTTTGGAAATTTTGTATTCCGTGCAAGTACCATTGCCTCTATATTAGAAATACTTCCACCGGGGGTAAAGATACCATCTCCTGTATCATTATTTGACCAAACATAGCTGCAAAGCATTTTAATGCACTCCTTCTCAATCAGGGTCATCAGGGGAGCTACTTCATAGGTGTACATCGAAGTATTGAGTAAAGTGGTCAGAAAATCACCTATCAATGCGGGTAACTGAACGCTCCCCCACATCTGGTTTAAGAATAAGGGGGAATTAGTATGTACACTATATTTGAAGACCTGTTTTATGCTATCCATAAGTTCTTCCTCAGTAACCCCTTTTTCACAAATGGATAAATCAATCTTATGTCGAAGTTGTGCAGGCAAAAGTTTCTTTCTTATAATTCCAGAATGATCTTTTTCCAAATAGGTCCTAATCATTTCTGCTACCTGGTCAAATAATTTTTTTTGTTTTGTATTCATGGTCCTTACGGCTATTCTCTAAATTAATAACCTCTTTAGATTTTCATAGCAACTCGACAGTACTTTCATGATCGTGAGTCGAAAATAGATCAGTTCATTTTAACCTCTAACGTATAACAAAAGGTCTTCAAAATAGTTCTGGCATATTCAACCTTCTTATTTATTTGAGGATGCTGTTTTGACTACAATCAACACCGGCAAATGATCGGATATGTGCTTGTTGGTATTTAATCGATCATCAATGTGCGTATAGGATAGTACATTCAGGTTGTCCGTAAAGAAATAATCAATTCTTCTCAACATTACCCTATCATCGAATCCATTAAAAGTTCCAACCGGACCATACAATGACTTTTCTGATATTTCCAAAGCATCACTTAATTGTGTTTTTAATATTCGAATTGGTTCTTCATGCGGAGTTGCGTTGAAATCCCCCATTAAAACCACAGGTAGTTGATTTTCATTGATCTGTTGTATTTTATTAATGATCAGGGTTGCGGATTCTTGCCTGGCCACCTGTCCCAGATGGTCAAAATGGGTATTAAACACCCAGATTCTTTCAGTTGTATTGAGGTCTTCAAATAGTCCATAAGTACAAATCCGTTCCAAAGCAGCATCCCATCCGACGGATATAGATTCCGGTGTTACAGATAGCCAGAATGTGGAAGATCTGACTACCTTAAATTGAGATGCATCATAAAATATAGCACTGAATTCTCCTTTTTTCTTACCATCTTCTCTTCCTGCCCCAATGTAACTATAGGATGGCAGCGCTTGATCAATGAATTCAACCTGCCGCAACAATCCTTCCTGTATTCCCAAAAATGAAGGGTGGTAGTGTTCAATCAGTGATACCATTTTACTTTTACGTTTTTCCCAGTTGTTCACTGTATCTTTTACATTGTCATACTTGATGTTGTATGAAATCAGCCTGGTGGATTGCCCTGAAACAGCAGTGGATTGCAGCATGATCAAAAAACTGAGAGGAATGATGAATATATATAATAACGACTTTCTCATACAGACTACTTTTAATTCACTTTAAAAAATTTCTAATTTCTCCCCAAAACAACAGTGGATCAACGTCTGGTAAATCATTATGACCACCCCTTTTAATGGTTATCATTTTTTTGTTTCCTTCAAATGTATCCATCAACTTTTTCCCCATATCATAGGGAACAAGTTCATCATTATCTCCATGAATAATCAAAATTTTTGATTTGACATTTTTAATTTTCTCCATGGAATTAAACGAGTCACCTGCAATAATTTTCAGGAATCCGAGTCCCATGGCAGTTGCCATTTCCTTTCCTGAAGTCAGCGGAGTGACAAGTATTACACCTTTAAAATTTCTATTTTGAGAAATGTGAATAGCAACGGTTGTGCCAAGAGAACGACCGAAAATGGTTATTTCCTTTTCAGTATATCCCAAATGATCAATTGCATATTTAAACGCTGATTCACCATCAATATAGATGCCTTGTTCATTTGGCTTCCCGGTACTTTTCGAGTATCCCCTGTAACTAACTAAAAGTACGTCTTGATTCATATCGAATAACTGCTGCGCATATTCAAAACGACCATAAAGATTCCCTGCATTGCCATGAAAATAAATAATCAAAGGACGAACAATATCCTCATTATGACGGAGTAGAAAGGCTTGTAAGGTCTCTCCATCCATTGTTTGAATCCACCTTTCCGAAACATAATCCGGAATGCTTTGTTCAGGTATTTCACTTCTGGTATCAGGAAAAAATGTTAGTTTATTTGTTATTCCCACGTTCGATAAAGCAATAATTACTAAAATTATAATAATACTATAAATTATTGTTTTTCGTGTCATTGCTTTGGCCGATAAAGTTTATGGTAATACAATGTATCCAAAAGAGATGAAGAAATCAAAACCTGGCGAAGACAGTTTGATGTGAAAATGTTTTCATATATTGCTGTTGTACCGTTTACGATTATTGATCTAAAATTTTAAATAAAATTTACTAGTGATGAAACACATTCTAACATTGTTATTTCTGGCACAGACCGCTTTTTTATTTGCCCAGGAACCGATTCGAAAATCGGCTGAATCAACTACACGCGCAATCCGTAGAGATGTACCGCTTACAAATTCAATACTCAGGGCTTTTGAAGCCGGCACTCGTGATTTTACCGGCCGTCCCGGACCTAATTACTGGCAACTGCAGACAGATTACACTATCAATGCCAGCATTAATCAACGAACCCAAACAATATCGGGTGTAGAAACGATTGTAATACACAATAATAGTAGCGAAGAGATGAACAGTATTGTCCTGAAACTGGACCACAACATCTTTCGTGCTTTCGTGCCGCGTGGCTATTCTGTGCCTGCAGAAACCACTGAAGGAATGATCATTACGCGTCTTAGTGTAGATGGGGAAGAAGTAAACCTGAATATAAGGCCGCGACCGTGGAGAAGAGGCGAAGACCCACCTTCCCGGCTGGAGGCTTTTGGCCTGGATCAGACGGTTGCCAGGATCTCACTGAAAACACCAGTGAAACCCCAAAGCACTGTAACGCTTGAAATCGAGTGGAATACGAAACTTCCGGGCGGGCCCAACGGCAGGGGGCACCGAATGACGCAGCGATGGGACAATACGCTATTCCAACCAACGCAATGGTATCCGCGGGTAGCCAAGTTTGATGACTTACGTGGCTGGAAGACGAGCGTGTACCTGGGACCGGCAGAATTCTTCAACAACTTCGGCCGGTTTGATGTAAAAATTGATGTACCCGCCGGATGGATTGTGAGCGGTACGGGAGTGCTGCAAAACCCTGAAGAAGTACTCACCGACGTTGTAAGGGAACGCCTGTCCAAAGTCCTTGATTCTGACGATGAAATAACCATTGTTGGGGAAGAAGAAAGGGGAGCAGGAAAAGCCACCGCAGAAGGAGAGAGTCTCGTATGGCATTTTGTAGCCGAACAGGTGAACGATTTTGCCTGGGCCACATCAGAAGACTATGTATGGAAAGCCACCAGGGCAACCATCCCTGAAAAAGGACCAATCCCCATTCACATGGTGTATCTTCCCGATCGTGCAAATCGATTTGAACGGGCAGGTGAGCTCACGCGGCATGCGCTGGAATTTTATTCTGATCTTTGGGCCCCTTATCCTTTTCCACAGTTAACACTGCAGGATGGACCCAGTGCAGGAATGGAATACCCCATGGTGATCAACTCCAACCAGGGAGCGGCCGATCACGAAACGGCACACCAATGGTGGCCCATGATGGTGGGGACCAACGAAACACGGTATGGCTGGATGGATGAAGGATTTAATTCTTACATGAACATTCTATCCAGGGCTGACAGAAATGGTGAAAAGCCCAAACTGGATAATCTTGGCAGACTCTATGGTACTATGAGTGGTTATGAAGATGAGGCTCCAATGATGTGGATGGCGAATTATGCGGGCAATGGATACGGTTACCAGACCTATCGCAAAGCACTGCTAATGCTTTCTATGCTGGGTGGTATTGTAGGGGATGAAGTAGTCCAAAAGGCCATGAGCGAATACACAAAAGTCTGGAGTTTCAAGCATCCCTCGCCCTGGGATTATATTTTCTTTATGAACAATGCGCTGGGGCAGGACCTGGAATGGTTCTGGTACTACTGGCTCTGGACCACCGAGTCCGTTGAAAGTTCTATTCAAAATGTTGTAAAAAGTGGGGATCAGACTACTGTAACAGTTCACCAGGCCGGCCAGATGCCTTCACCAGTTGTACTAAAGGTAGAATTTGACTCAAAAGGAGCTGCAATAAATGTAATGGCAAACGCTGAGATGATCAATGAGAATACCGCCATTGTTACCTGGCCGGTTGATGTTTGGTTCGGCGGGGAACGCACCTTTGATGCTGTACTTGACTTTGGCCCTAGAAAAATTACAAAAATTACATTCGATCCTGCCGGCCGGTTCCCTGACAGCAGTACGGATGACAATGTGTGGCCAAGGGAAAAAGTGGCTAAAAAGTAATTGATAATTCAGGCCGGAAGAATGGGAGATCAGCCTTTCGTTTTATTTTCCAAAGCCTTTACAAATGCGACTGCTTTTTTGGTAAATTCAGCCCATTTGGCAGAATGTTTGAATGGTAACGAAACCCACCCTTTCATTGGTTTGTCAGGAGCATACAGATGCGAACCAATGCCTGAGCCATCCAGCTTTAGCGCTTCCTGCCTCGATATTTTATCAAGTTTGAAAATCATATTCTCTTTCCATAAAATTGCCACTGCTTTTCCATTTTCAGATTTAATGCAGGATGCACCAAACATCTTACCTTCAATGATATCAGGAACTTCATTGACAATTTGATGAAAAAGCTCTTCAGATCTGGTCATTGACAGGTTCGTAAAATACTATAGCTGCTTAGAACAAGAGTTATTTGAAATAACCACGATAGGATTCAGGTAATTCTTCAATTCCTTTGATTTTTATATCTTTATAATACACCTCCGCGGCTTCACTCTGAAGCTGAATTTTGCCCTTTATAAGGGGGATTGATTTGCCATCTTCCATATATCTGGAATTTTGTATTACCATCACCACTTTACCGTTTACAATATGAAGACTTTTATCACCAAAACAAATCAATTCCACTTCTGTCCATTCTCCCTGTGGGCTTTCATTGTCTTCACTTCGCAAACAAAAACCATCCTGCCCTGTTCCGGCACCAACTCCCATAAAAGGTTGTTTGTGATTTGCCACCGTATTCATTATTCCTTCCGGAAGTAAAGCCCGAACATCAATTGCTGAACTGGCAATACTCCAATAATCGCCCATGTGGCCTTCCATCACCTGCATTTCTTGCGAGAGCATCCAGGATCGCCAATAGTCTATTCCGCACTCGCCAATAGAATGGTATAATATTCCAGAATCTTTTAATTTATTTGTTCGTGGCACCCACTTTTTATCTCCCCATTTCACTTTTAGTTTTAAATGATAGTTTTCAAATTCCTGCCTGGTGAAAACGCAGCCATAAATTTCACCGCTTACTTTCAAAACAGGCTCACCGTTTTCTTCTACAACAGAAAAAACATTGTTTACATTCTTGTTGTAGCCAATGGGTTGAATGATTTTCCCTTTTTCATCTGTTGGCATTTCCCCGTTATATTCCGGTACATGTTTATAGCTCAGGTACATTTCCCATTGGGACAAGTCTTTATCTAAAAGCATTGTCCACTCACTTTCTTTGTGAAAGGAACTCATAACGAACAGGATCATCAGGCCCGATGCGGCAATTTTTAAAAAGTGTTTATGAATAGTCATGATTTTACTTCGTTATTCAAGTCTAAAATTCAGGGCAGTAATATAACCACTGTTTTGATAATTATTTTCATAAATGCAGTTCTCAATAAAACCGTTTAGCGCACTTTGAATTTTTATTATATCGGGCCTGTTTTCTCGTATATTCTTATACGTGGAGCGATCGCTTGCTGCATATTCGGTAATTAAATGGTAGTCCGGTGGTTCTTCAAAGTTCATAATACCTCTCGTATTGTTCATTTTTTTGTACGGCCAGAAACACCAGCCAACGACATTTTCATCTAATAATACTCTAAAATCGGTAACCCATTCGTCAGTATTTTCACCCGTTTCACCAATGTAAATGGGAACCTGATGCTCTTCTCTAAAATCCAGGTACGTTTGAATTGCCTCCTGATCTACATCAAACCAATATTTGTGAAACTCATAGACAATATTATCATCGATCATTTCTTCGAATACATCAAAATTACCACTCCAGACAGATCCATTTAGAAATATGGTATGGTCAGGATCTACTTGTCGTATTTCTTTTACGATTCGTTGATAGAGCAAAAATAATTTGGGATTTAAGTCCTCAAGTTCCTCTGCGAAATAATGTGCAATGGGTTCGTTTACAATGTCATAACCAAGAACGATAGGTTCATCTTTGTATTTAGTGGCAATTTTCAACCAGATTTCACTCAATAAATCCTGCGAAGACTGGCTTTTCAAAAGATAAGGATAGCCATAGCTGTCATCTATATTATCACCGGTTTGTCCACCGGGGGCACAATGCATATCAAATAGTAAATACATTTTTTCTTCCCGGCACCATTCTATTAACCTGTCAAAGTATTTGAACCCTGCATTTCTATCCCCCATATAGAGGTCATCGGTAAACAATTTATAGTGAAATGGCAGGCGAATATGATTACATCCAATGCCTTTTAAATATTTAATATCATCGTGGGTGATGTAATTATTTAAAAAACCATCCCAAAACCTTTTCAAACTATCGGGGCCAACAAGTTCATATAATAATTCATCAATTTTCCTCGGTGAGTTCACCTGGCCCATTTTAAACATATAACCTTCGGGAACAAGCCAGTTACCCAGGTTTGTTCCTTTTAAAATAATAGAATTGCCCTCATCATCAATTAACTGCGATCCATTTGTCTTGATGAAACTAACGGTGTTGGTAGTATTTAATTTAGAATCGGGATCTGCTTGTTCGCATGAATAAAACAATGAAACAAGAAGTAATATGGAGGTAAATCTGGTTTTTCCCATTTTATAATTTATTTAAGTTGTTAGGATATACTTTGCCATCATGTTTTGGCTTCAATATTTTTTAAATATAAACCTGTTAGATATGTTGATATAAATATCAGAATAAAGGGGATCCATGTACCGATTAAACTTCGAAACATATCATAACTTTTCTCAAAAACCGGGGCAACAAGTCCGGCATCCATTACGATTACAAATCCTATGAATATAATTGCTGTGGACAGTGGTTTTGTATAATTAAACTTTTTGAAATATATCATTGATCAAACAAAAAATATTATTGGTGCTGCAATGGCATGGATAATCAATGTTGCTTGTATAGAAGTAACGGATCTTCCTATCCCGATTACTGCACCACATAGTGCCCAACCAGTGAAGGCATGAACAATTATGATGAGGACCTTTTTCACATTCATATGATGAACATGTTGCAGTTGAATCTCAAATATTGGTCATTTAATTCCTAAACTTTCGGCAACTCCCATCCATTGTTATATTTCGCACCAATCATCCCTGTAGCTTCAGCATCACCTTTAAATGCATGCTTGTCATTGTCCCAATAGATTTTCTTGCCTGTCCGGTAGGCGATGTTACCCATGTGCGCATTGATGGCTGCAGTGCTACCGCTAAACGGGGTACAAGCTGCATTTGCAGGATCGTTTTTGCGTATTGAGTCCAGGAAGTTTTTGGTATGAAAATCCAGGTAATTTCCCTGGCTTCCCTGGTCCGGGATGTCGGGGATCTTAAATTGTCGTTTACCATTCACTGTTTCCTGCTCCGGGATTAATTCCATCCCTCCGCGGTTCACCACGAGGGTGCCATTGTTTCCAATAAAAGCAATTCCTTCGGTACGTCCGTAGTTGCCACCGTCAATGCCCGTGGCATGCTCCCACAACATCGTAAAATTATCGTATTCGAAGATGGTCTGCAGGGTATCCGGAGTTTCTGAAGCATCATCGGGGTAGGCAAATTTTCCTCCCGTGGCCGTTACGGATTTGGGTGCTTTGGCCTCCATGGCGAAAAGCGCAATATCGATCTCGTGCACACCCCAATCGGTCATCAAACCGCCGGCGTAATCCCAGTACCATCGGAAATTAAAATGAAATCGGTTTGGGTTAAATGGGCGCGTAGGGGCCGGGCCAAGCCACATTGTGTAGTCAACACCATCCGGAACCGGACCATCAGGTTTTACAGGGATAGGTTTCATCCATCCCTGGTACGCCCAAACCTTCACGGTCCTGATTTTTCCTAATTCACCGGAGCGGACAATGTTAATAGCACGCTTGTAATGGGTCCCACTACGCTGCCATTGGCCCACCTGTACCACCTTATTATATTTTCGCGCGGCGTTCTCCATGATGTAGCACTCCTCAATACTATTGGCGAGCGGCTTCTCTACATACACATGTTTACCGGCTTCCAGTGCATCCACCATGATTCTGCAGTGCCAGTGGTCAGGAGTGCCTATGACCACTGCATCGATGTCCTTATTTTCGAGCAGTTTTCGGTAATCTCCATAACCGGTTACTTTATTGTCACCAAGTTTTACGTAATCATTTTTCCTCCTCTCTACCACGTTGGCGTCAACATCACAAATTGCAATACAGTTTACATTATCATTACGCAAAGACGACCGGATGTCGGCCCATCCCATCCCGTTTGCTCCGATTACCCCCAGGTTAATGGTATCGGCTGCGGCAAAGCGGCCGAAAGTAGTTGTTGGAAGAATGGTAAGCCCAGCCAAAGCGGTTGTGGATTGGCCAATAAATTTTCTACGAGTTGTTTTCATTATAATTACTTTTTTATGTATTTAATATTTTGTATTTATCTGAATTTCAGTGTTTTGTTTTGTCACAATTTTTGCTTCCCGATACCTATCGGGATAGGCAAAAATGCGCGCCAAAACCTGTTGAACTTGATGCATATCCACGGGCTGAAGCCCGTGGTAATTGATAACTTGCTGTAGTTAACTGTTTCATCTGTTATTCGGGTTGATCAACCCAGCCACAATCGCGATTAAATTTTCCGTCCCTGCCTGTAATGGCGTCTCCCATATCTTCGCGTGCCTCTTCACCCAGTACCTGCAACTGCGCAACGATATCGGGATATGTATCGGCCACATTGTACCATTCCCCCGGGTCCCGGCGCAGATTGTACAATTCGAGACTGGTAGAATCGGTGTGTGTTTCACCAGGAAATCCATCTTTACCGGGTGCATGCCCGATGTACGATCGATGCTTGTGTGGGAAGATTAATTTCCAATGACCTTCTCGTACAGCTTCGAGTTTATTGTTGCCATAGTAGTAAATGAAATTGTTACGTGGCGCTACGTTATCGCCCAATAGAACAGGAAGCATATTGATGCCGTCAATTTTGTGGTCTGGTAGTTGGGTGCCGGTAATTTCAGCAATCGTTGGCAAGATATCGATGGTTGACATGAGTGTATTTTTTGTCTGCCCTTCTGCAATTTTTCCCGGCCACTTCATGATGGCCGGTACCCGCTGTCCTCCTTCAAAACTTGTACCCTTACCCTCCCGCAATCCACCGGTTGATCCTGCATGATTACCAAAATTTAACCAGGGGCCGTTATCAGATATATAAATTACGAGGGTGTTATCCGAAATTCCATTGGTTTCGAGCGCTTTCAGGATTTCGCCAACCGACCAGTCGATTTCCATGATCACATCGCCATACATGCCCTGTTTGCTTTTCCCATTGAATTTATCCGAAACGCCCAGGGGTACGTGGGGCATGGAGTGGGGGACATAGAGGAAAAATGGCCGGTCTTTATTGTTTTCAATAAATTGTACTGCACGTTCGGTGTAACGCGTGGTGAGTGTCGACTGGTCTTCAAGTGTTTTGACCTCATCTACTTTTTCATTGCCTTCAATAAGCGGTAATATGGGGTACCTGAATTTCCAGCTTGTTGAATCTGTAATGGGTACACCATCGAAACCGACAGGCCACATATCGTTGGAGTAGGGGAGGCCGAAGTATTCATCAAATCCATGTTGCAGGGGGAGGAATTTTTTTTGATGCCCCAGGTGCCATTTCCCAAAAATGGCGGTGGCATAGTTTTTTTGTTTAAGCAATTCCGCGATGGTCACCTCGCTATCGGCAAGTCCTTTTTTAGACCAGGGCATAAACGCATTGTGGATATTGATACGATTGGGATAGCAACCTGTCAGCAAGCCGGCACGGGAAGCGCTGCAGACGGCTTGTGCAGAATAAAAACTTGTAAAACGTATTCCTTCGGCAGCCATTTTATCAAGGTTAGGCGTGGTAAAATCCAGTGCGCCATAGGTTCCCAGGTCGCCATACCCCAGGTCATCGGCGAATATGATCACAATATTTGGCAGCTGGTTTGATGATTGTTTTTGGCAACTCCAGGTCAGAAACATTCCTGATACAAAAAAAATTACATTTATATATTTCAAGGTCATTGGTAAGGTTTAATGATTTAGTCTCAATATAGTCTCAATTGATGAGATCTTCAAACTACTGGAAGAGTCATTTCACATCGTAGGTGTATTAGTCATACCATGACTTTTAGTTGTGCCGGATAGCTGTCGGCATGACTTCTAACTATCAAGGTCCAGGCGGACGCTTAAACCAGTGGGGCTAAGGGAGGTGTGATTTTATGTGGCTAAAGCCGGATCTGGTTTTGTTTTTAATCCGCCCGCTAAAGCGGACGGTAATATGAAGCATCCCAATATACATTCCTGTAGCTTTTAAGCAACTGGATAGTAATGATAATTTAATGGCTTTAGCCACATTTTGCTTATGCAATCAGCACAAATAGTTGAATTCAATGCAGGTCCAGGCGGATGCTTGAACCATTGGGACTAAGGGAGGTGTGATTTTATGTGGCTAAAGTCGGAATTTTTTTTATTTTTTCAAAACCGTCTGCTAAAGCAGGATGGGAATTAGCGTTTTAATAAGCATAATATATCTATACGGACCTTCAACAGGTGTTTTTAAAAATCAAGCCAGTTCATCCAGCTCCAGCCAGCGCATTGTTTTTTCATCAATCGCGTCGATAACTTCCTGTATCCTTTCGCCCTTTTCACGCAGCACTTCGTAATCAGTGATCCCGGAGTTTAAAAAATTCTCCAATTCCTTTTTCTCCGATTCCAGCCCCTCAATTTCCGTCTCCAATCCATTGTATTCCTGACGCTCTTTATAACTTAGTGATGTTTTATTCTTGGTTTTTGGCTTATCAATTTTAGCATCCTTAGTAGTGATCGGGTCTTCCTGATTGTTGGTTTTATCCCGGTATTCCGAATAGGTGCCGTTATGGTCTTTTATTACCCCGTTTCCTTCAAAGGTGAAATAATGATCCACCAGTTTGTCCATAAAATACCGGTCGTGCGATACAATGACCAAACATCCACAGTACGATTGTAGAAAATCTTCAAGTTTATTGAGCGTAAAAAGATCGAGATCATTGGTGGGTTCATCCAGGATTAGAAAATTAGGGTTTTTGATGAGCACCATTAATAATGCCAGCCTTCGGCGTTCGCCACCACTCAATTTTGATACATAGTTGTATTGCATTTCTACCGGAAACATGAAGTACTCAAGAAATTGGGAAGCTGAAAGTGTTTTGCCGTTGGCAAGGCTGATCACCTCGGCTTCGGCTTTGAGCACATCGATCACACGTTTGTCAGACTTCAGCTTGATCCCTTGTTGTTTGTAATGGCCAAATGAGATAGTCTGTCCGGTTTTTATTTTTCCACTATCTATGGGTTCGCTTCCCGTGATTATGTTCAATAAAGTACTTTTCCCTACCCCGTTTTTTCCCAGGATACCAAGGCGTTCACTTTTCTTAAATACATGGGAAAAATTTTTAATGATCCGTAGGTTGTGATAGCTCTTTGAAATATTTTCCAGTTCAAGTATTTTACCTCCTATTCTTGACATTTTTACTTCCAGTTTCAATTCCCTGTCAGGTTTTTTCCCTGCGAGTTTTTCCTGGGTTTCGTAAAAAGCATCGATACGGGATTTCGATTTACTCGTTCGTGCTTTGGGAGCACGCCGTATCCAATCCAATTCTTTTTTTACAAACTGGCGGGCTTTTTCATGATCTGTTTCGAAAACGGCCTCTCGCTCTGCCCTTTTTTTGAGAAAATATTGATAATTGCCCTTGTGACGGTACAATTTTTCATTTTCCAGTTCAAGTATATGATTACAGATACGCTCGAGAAAATACCGGTCGTGTGTGACCATTAAAACGGTAATATTATTTTGCATGAGATATTTCTCAAGCCATTCGATCATGGTGATGTCCAGGTGATTGGTAGGCTCGTCAAGAATGAGGAGTTCGGGGTTATCAATAAGTGTTTGGGCCAGGGCCAATCGCTTTCGTTCACCACCCGAAAGTGATGCAATCTGCTGGTCTGAGTTTAGAAAGCCAAACTCAGTCAGGATTTGATTCATCCGTCGTTCATAATCCCAGGCACCGATTTCGTCCATTTGTGATGACGCTTCCTCAAATGCTTTATGCGTTGCATTATTATAGTTTTCAGATTGATGTTTTAGCGCTTCCTCATAATTTTTTATTGCTTTGTAGATGTCCGTGTTTCCCCCGGCGATGAAATCATTGATTGAAAAGTTATCATTCAGGACGGGTTCCTGTTCGAGGTATCCAACCCGGACACCATTTCGTATTACTACTTTTCCTTCATCGGGGGTCTCAAACCCGGCAATAATCTTTAGCATTGTAGATTTCCCTGTTCCATTATGGGCTATCAGAGCGGTTTTGTCCCCTTTTGAAAGGCCAAACTGCAATTTTTCAAAAAGGATTTTTTCCCCAAAATTTTTTGAAAGATTTTCAACCGAGAGGTAATTCATAGAGGAATACTGTTTGAAAGGATTCTATGTGCTAAATTAATAAACAACGCAATAAATTCAGGGATCCCTTTTTATGGAACTCCTGATTTTGGGATTATCTCACTAAACATGCCTTCGGTACGCAGGCCAGGTAATGACGGCATCGGGAAATCAATTAAAATTCCATTCCCTGGCAATTATAATTTCCTGTGCTTTTTTTCTTACATCGTAGGGAAGCCTGTTTTTTCCATAGATTTCAGTAAATCTTCTTATGATCTCTTTGGTAAATCCTAAGATGGCAAGCCTGGCTTCTTCATTTTCCAGTTTACTATAGAGTTCAAATGCTTCCTGAATGCTATTAATAAAACTGTGAAAACGGTAGAAATCCATTTCTTTGGACCGGACAAATTCATCATTAAGTTCGATTAATTCTTTGTTAAAAATCATGGTTTTGTTTTTAATTTTTCTAAAACAAAACTATTGGATGAATAAACGTGTTTTGTGTGTAAAATACCTAATGATGGATATGGGTAAAATGCCTAAGGCGACCCGCCAGGTACAAGGGCGCATGGTTGCATTGATGCTACTCATCCAGGCTAATATCATCCAGGGGTTGGATAAAAGGATCGCAGGAGGGATACAACTTGAATTCCGACTCACCGGGCTGGCAGCTGTATTTTTTTTGATTGATAATGCTTTTTCTTGCTTTGTCAGAAAATGTAAAACCATCTATTAACTTCTCAAGATGCTTGCAAGTATTGATGGTAACATGAAAATCTGAATTATTAGCCAGGCACTCTTCCAGGAATGCCGGATCTTTTTGAAATACTTCGTCTAAATGCTCCCCTCTGTATTTTCCAAAATCAAACCGGTCGTGCCATTCATATATCTTTGCCATAACTATTCAAAAATAAAATAATTTAAAGTAGATCGTTGGCCAGGTTGGCCAGTTCCGAACGCTCCCCTTTTTCAAGTGTAATATGTGCGTACAATGAATGCCCTTTGATACGGTCGATCAGGTAAGAAAGTCCGTTACTTTGTGAATCAAGATAGGGAGTATCGATCTGGTTGATGTCGCCCGTAAAAATAATTTTGGTATTTTGACCCGCCCTTGTGATAATTGTTTTGACCTCGTGAGGTGTAAGATTCTGTGCTTCGTCAACAATAAAGCAAATATTCGACAAACTCCGGCCACGAATGTAAGCCAGTGGCGTGATCACCAACTTCTCTTTTGTTACCATATCGGCGATTTTGGCGTACTCTTTATCAGACTCATTCCACTGGTTTTGGATAAATTTTAAATTATCCCAAAGAGGCTCCATGTAGGGGTTGAGTTTCGATTTGATATCACCGGGAAGGTAGCCAATATCTTTATTGCTTAAAGGTACAATGGGGCGTGCAAGATAGATTTGTTTGTATTCCCTTTTTTGCTCAAGAGAAGCCGCCAGGGCAATCAAAGTTTTCCCTGTGCCCGCAACACCGTTTATTGTTACAAGGCGTACATCCGGGTTGGTGATCGCATGGATTGCAAATGTTTGTTCGGCATTTTTTGGTTTAATACCATAAACGGGCCTTTTTTCTACTTTTTCAATAAGCTCTGTTAATGGATTGTAATAGGCTAGCGCCGATTTTTTCCCACTTTTAATGATATAGTAGCTATTATCGATGGCTTTTTCACTCCCCAGAAAGTTGGAAGGATCAATTGTTCCATTTTTGTATAGTGCATTGATGTCGTCATCCGATGCTTTGTCAATGACCTGTTTCCCCGTAAAAAGCGAACTTAAATTTTTTACCTTTCCCGTGGTATAATCTTCGGCAGCAAGGTTTAGTGATTTTGCTTTCAGCCTTAGGTTGATGTCTTTAGTAACAAGGATCACATTTTTTGATTTCTCCTTGCTATTCAATTCAAGGGCAGCATTAAGTATTCGGTGATCCGGCTTGTCTTCCCCAAAAATTATAGTGGTGTCGATAGATGCGTGGTTTGAATTCATGAGGACCTTAAAATTCCCTTTGGATTTTCCATTTAAAGGGATCCAGTCCTGCAAGGTATGCCCGGCAGCAAGGTTATCGAGTAACCGGGTAAATTCCCTTGCCTCAAAATTCTTGGTGTCGTTTCCTTTTTTGAAATTGTCCAGTTCTTCAAGAACCGTTATAGGAATTGCGACATCATGTTCATCGAAATTTAGAATGGAGTTATGTTCGTATAGAATTACTGAGGTGTCAAGTACAAATATTTTCCCGTCCTTCTTAATTGTTCCTGCCATGCGTTTCTAGGGATATAACTTCAAAAATAAAGCATTTCCATGTTAAACAGTCTCCACTTATCTATAAAAATTCCACATTATTCAATTTTAGTTTCAATGAACAAATCTTCGTTTTCACGGGGTATGAGTTGAAGGATATTTGCCAATACGAGGTTCGTTAGGGTAACCGAAGCTGTATATTTTTTCATACCGGATTCACGTTGCAATTCGCTTAATGTCAGGCTGTTGTTCCGGTGGATTAGTTGCATTGCAATTTTGTTGTTATCGGAATAAGTAAAGAGGAATCCTTTTTTTGAGTTTTTTTTGTACCTGATTATCTTGAGTAACTCGGGACTGGCTTTAATACTCATATCTTTATAGCGATAGTAGGCAATTCCTGCACGATTATTACTGGTGGGGTTGAGATAATAGGGCTTGTTTCTGCCCCGGAATATATTATAAACGACTACACTGCGTTTTGATGAAACAGGTATTATTTCCGTTGAATATTTCACTTTCGGAGCAATGAGGTCCACAATATTTTTAGACATTACATTCGTTATTTCATCCACGTCCTTTACCCCGTAAATCATTTTATTATCCTCTACTCCAATGAATAACAAACCACCATCAGCATTAGCAAACGCTACAATTTCTTTGAGAATTTTATCGGGTTGGCTTAGTTTTCTTTTGAATTCAATTTGTTGCCCTTCACCCGACAATACCTTACGTCTTAACTCCGTTAAAGTCATAATTTGAACCTAGTTCTCTGAAATAAATCCTTCGGAATCTTCCGATTCAGGCATTGAAAACATACTGCTTAATAAATCTTTGAACTCCAATCCTTTTTCAAGATTGTTTTTGCTTAACATACTGAATTCCGCAAGGCCATGAAGGGCAAATTCCATCATCAGGTATTTTGAACCGCTGTCCTTTGCTGATTGCTGTGCTTTTCTTTCAATCAGTTCTGTAAGTCCGGGAATTGAATCGAGGTTTTTTTTGTAGTCTTTTTCAGATATATCAGATAAAAGGTCCAACTTATTCCCTTCACCAAACCAATTGATGATTTTTGTGTAACTGTTTTCTTTCTTTTTTCTTTCGCGTTCAGGATCGGGAAAATAATTAACAAATTGTTTACGAATCGCCTTTCCGATAAGACTCTGTGCTACAATTCCCGCACCTTCCTGTTCTCCTTCATAAACCAGTTCAATTTTTCCGGTGATAGAGGTGCCGGCTCCGGCAAAATCGCCGATTCGAATGGCTGTTTTTTCGTTATTATTGATCAGTGATCTTCTTTCAGCGGTACTATAAAGGTTTTCCATTGCGCTGATGGTTAATCTTGCTGATACACCGCTTTTTTCGTCAACATATTCACTTTCACGAGCTTCAATCGCAACCTGTTCGATCAGATCTTTAATCAATTCATGTACAGAAATATTATCACATTGTTCTTTTTTTATTTTCGCTTCCTGCTGGGTTATTTTTTTACCAATTTCAATTGTTTTAGGATAATGAGTAATAATCTGGCTGTCAATGCGGTCTTTCAGGGGTGTAACTATACTGCCCCTGTTGGTATAGTCTTCGGGATTTGCAGTAAAAACGAACTGGATATCCAAGGGAAGTCTCACGCGAAATCCTCGGATTTGAATGTCACCTTCCTGAAGAATATTAAATAACGCCACCTGAATTCTGGCCTGCAAATCAGGTAATTCATTGATTACGAATATTCCCCGGTTGGAACGAGGGATCAGGCCAAAGTGAATTACGCGTTCATCTGAATATGGTAATTTTAAATTGGCGGCTTTTATGGGATCCACATCCCCAATCAGGTCCGCAATGGATACATCGGGAGTAGCAAGTTTTTCAGTGTACCTCTCTTCCCTTGCTATCCATATAATTCGTGTATCGTCACCATGTTTTTCTACTTCTCCAAGGCCAAATGAAGAAATCGGATTTAGCGGGTCATCACATAATTCCGATCCTTCGATCGCGGGAATGTATTCGTCCAGCAGGTTGGTCATCATTCTGGCCAATCTTGTTTTTGCCTGTCCGCGTAACCCGAGCAGGTTAATATTGTGCATTGAAAGTATTGCCCGTTCAAGGTCAGGTACAACGGTGTGCTCATAGCCGTAAATTCCCGGGAAGGGATCCTCCCTGTTTTTGAATTTTGATATTAGATTCCGCCGGAGTTCGGCTTTTACCGGGATTGTTTGATAATTGGCAACCTTCAGTTCGCCAACGGTTTTTAATCTGATCAAATCTGAATATTGTATTTTATTTGGATTCATTTCTTATTTTTCAGAAATTTTTTCTTCTGTTTCGTTTAAAATCTTCAAACACCAGGTTTCCAAGTCCTTTCAAACCACTATAGTAGGCATTACCATTGTTCACTTTTGTGAACTCCCTCACAAATTCCTGGAGCCATGGGTCACTGGCGATCATGAAAGTTGTGATAGGGATTTTGATTTTCCGGCATTGTGCTGCCAATGCGAGTGTACGGTTAAGGATTTTTTTATCCAGCCCAAAGCTATTTTTATAATACTTTATTCCTTCTTTCAAACACGTTGGTTTGCCATCGGTGATCATAAATATTTGTTTATTATGATGTTTTTTCTTTCGCAGGAGATCCATAGCCAATTCGAGCCCGGCTACGGTATTGGTATGGTAGGGCCCTACTTTTAAATACGGGAGGTCCTTGATTTCAACCTGCCAGGCATCATTACCAAATACAATTATGTCCAGAGAGTCCTTTGGATATTGCTTTGTAACCAACTCCACCAATGCCATCGCGACCTTTTTTGCCGGGGTTATCCTATCTTCTCCGTATAAAATCATTGAATGCGAAATATCAATCATTAGAACGGTAGAAGTAATTGTTTTATGCTCTTTTTCAATTACTTCCAGATCTTTTTCTTGCAGGGAAAAATCTGAAATTCCGTGGTTCACCTGTGCATTGCGAATAGAATCAGTCATTGAAATTTGATCCGGAGAATCTCCAAATCGATATTCTCTTCTTTCTGCTCCCGATTCATCACCAGAACCGGTGAATTTTGTTTGATGGCCACCTTGTTTTGATTTTTTTAATCTTCCAAATATTTCTTCCAATGCCGATTTTCTGATCTCTTGTTCTGATTTGGCCGTGATGGTCAGTTTACCATGCTCATTTTCTTTTATATAACCTTTCTTTTTGAGGTCTTCAATAAAATCTCCCATACCATAATCCCTGGAAGTGATATTATATTTAGTGTCCAGGTTATTAAGCCAGCTCAGTGCCCCATTAGGATCCCCTGAGGTCATCAAAAGCAATTGATTGAAGATATTTAACAAGTTTTCAAAAGTTGTCTTTTGAGGGTCTTTGTCCGGAACATACTGACTAAAACGATAACCAATCATGCAAAATCAAGTTACTGATGTGGAGATAATTAAGTAATTTAAAACGAATAATGTTATAATAGAATTAAAATTGCTTCGTTTTTGTTCCAAATGCTGTGTTAAAACATTTTTTTAATTTTTTCTAAAAAAAATTGGTGATTTTTTTGAAATGTAATTTTTAAAGACATATTTTTACTGCACTATGAAGAAATTAGTCTGGCTTTCGTTCGCGATTTTGTTGCTTGCAGCATCCTGTACAACATACTCTTGTCCTACCTATGCCATGGATGATACAAAGGGTACTGATGCAAAACAGGTAGAAGAAAAAATCTGATTATCCTCTTTTTGCGCTAAAAATAAAAAGAAAAAGCCATTGTATAATATAATTTGGCTATTTTTATTTCCTGGGTTTTAGCACTTAACCCGGAAAATTCATAGGAATTTTCCGCCCGAAGGGCAGACGATTATCAAAATATTGATATTCAGCTATTTATTGAACTCACATAAAGATTTAATGATTAGTTTGATAGCGCAAAAATGGGCTATCATATTTTGTTAATGTCTGGGTTAATCCTGACATAAATAATTGGTAACCAATTATTTATCGTCATTATTCTTGATGCGATCATGAATAATCCGGGTTAATCCTAAGGCATCGTTCTGAAAATGTAATCCCATAAAGGACTTGATACTCCAAATGCTTTATCCGGCTTTTTGTGATGATGAATGCCATGGTGCACCCATAGTCTTCTAAATATGTTTTTCGGAACCTGGTAAGCATGTACCATGAAATGAACCAATAAGTATCCGGCATAACCGACTACGAATCCGGCAGTAAATGAAAATGCGGCGTTCCCCAATAATTTATTATACAGAAGTAGAAATAATGTAGCCAAAATAACACTAATGTAGGGAGGCATTGCCAGTCTGCTTTTATCTTTCGGATAATCATGGTGTATCCCGTGTAATTTATAGGCGATTTCCTTATTTAATTCACTTGTCGGAGGTAAGTGAAAAAGATACCTGTGCATTAAATATTCAATAAAGGTAAAGGCAAGTGTTCCACCAAGAAAAACCAGGATTGTTTTACCAATTCCCATATATTGATGGTCAAAGCTCCAGTAAAGAAGTACAACTGCGTACACAACAAATATTGTTATTGGAACGGCAATATTGGTATGAGTAAGCCTCTCCAAAAATGCATTTTCGAATATTTTTCCTGATCCCTTAAAATTTAGTTTTTCGGTGGACATATTAAAATAGTGTAATTACAAATTTATAATACTTCAACAAATTATACTTAATAATTAGTAAAATAAGTCAACACAACAATCACATAATTAATTCACTGGTTTGTTACGATGTGCCATAGCGTTATCGTAAGCTTGCTCATATTTTGGCAAAATTTTTGAAATGTCGAATTCTTTTGCCCTGCTCAGTGCATTCTTTTTGAAGGTATCAAGGTATTCATCTTTCAGGATATGAATAGAATTTTTAATCATATCATCCACATCACCAATATCACTCATAAAACCGGTTACACCATGTACATTCAGTTCGGGTAACCCCCCGGCGTTGGAGGAGATTATTGGTACTTCGCAAGCCATTGCCTCAAGTGCCGCGAGACCAAAACTTTCTTTTTCTGAGGGCATCAAAAACAGGTCAGAAACAGAAAGGAGTTCTTCCACAGCTTCCTGCTTTCCAAGAAACCGGGTGTCTTCACAGGTTCCAAGCTCACGACAGAGGTTTTCCATATTGGCACGTTCAGGGCCATCACCCACAAAGAGCATTTTTGCAGGCATTTCTAAAGCAATACCCTGGAATATGCGGAGTGCATCATCAACTCTTTTTACTTTTCGGAAGTTGGAGGTATGAACGATCAGTTTTTCACCATTGGGGCAAATCGCTTTTTTAAAATGCTCCTTTTTCATTTTCTTAAATTTTTCAAGATCAATGAAATTTGGTATCACGTCAATTTCCTTGGTAACGTTGAAATGTTTGTAGGTATCTTTCTTCAGGTCTTCAGATACTGCTGTTACCCCGTCCGACTGATTAATACTGAAAGTGACAACTGGTTCGAAAGAAGGGTCTTTCCCAACGAGTGTGATATCCGTTCCGTGCAAGGTAGTAACCACCGGAAGTTCAATGCCTTCTGTTTGGAGTATCTGGCGAGCCATATAGGCTGCTGACGCATGGGGAATTGCATAATGAACGTGCAACAAATCCAGTTTTTCAAATTTTACCACCTCTACAATTTTCGAAGAGAGGGCCAACTCATAGGGTGGGTAATGGAACAATGGATAAGTTACTAAGTCAACCTCGTGGTAATATAGGTTCTCATTAAAACGATCGAGACGGGTTGGCTGTGAATAGGAAATAAAATGTATTTTATGGCCTTTCTTTGCCAGGCCTTTACCTAATTCTGTAGCTACAACCCCACTTCCTCCAAATGTTGGATATAATACAATTCCTATTCTCATATTCATTAGTTCAAAAGTCAGTATGCGTTTTTTGATAGTTCCATATGGACTTATAGATCACATCATGAATTCTTGTACGAATACTATTAACTGCAAGTTTAAAATTTTCTGAATCAGGATACACCCGGTTTGACAAAAATACATATATCAGTTCAAACTCAGGGTCTGCCCAGATAGAAGTTCCCGAGAATCCTGTATGTCCGAATGCATCTTTCGAAGAAAAACAGGAAGAGTTTCCTTCATTATCCCAATCTTTTTTGTCCCAACCAAGGCCACGCCGGTTATTTTTATATTGTTTTGATGTATACTGTTTCGTTTGGCCGGGAGTAAAATACTGAATCCCTCCGTAGGTTCCCCCCTGTATATACATTTGTATATACTTTACAAGGTCGGTTGCATTAGAAAAAAGACCTGCATTTCCTGCAACTCCCCCCATCAGCGAAGCTGTCTGGTCATGTACGGTTCCATGGATAAGCGATTTTCGGAATATTGCATCAAATTCTGTAGGAGCAATCATGTCTAATGGAAAAATACAATCAGGATTAAAAGTAGTCTGATGCATTCCCATTGGCTGGTAAAGTGTTGAAACAGCAAAAGAATCCAAAGGTGTATGCAGGTATTGTTCAACCAGTTTTTGCAACATAATAAAACCAAAGTCACTATAGATGTAAGGATAACTTTCCTTTGGTTTCTTCACTTCAACCAGTTTGGAATCGAGGATCCATTTCCATGTGGAATCCTGAAGCGATCTGTTGGAATACACACCGGGGACTATTTCATACGTGTATTGTTCATTTAACAACGGACCATAAAATTCCGGACGAAAATTCCCTCTCTCTACTGTTTGTTTCCAAAAGGGCCAGTAAGGATAAAGCCCCGCCTGGTGAATCATAATATCCCTTATGATCATGTTTGTCTTATTGGTATGTTTCAATTCAGGCAAATAGAAAGAAAGTTTCGCATCGAGGTCGATTTTTCCTGAGGATTCAAGGATCATGACGGCCGGTACAGTAGCAAGTACCTTGGTGAGTGAAGCCAAATCATAAATAGTGTTGTGTGTAACCGGAATTTGATTGTCGTATGTAAGATGTCCGAAATTTTTATCGTAAACCACTTTTCCACCTTTTGCAACCAATACCTGGCATCCGGGAAAAGTAGTGTCCCGAATGGCAAAAGATATGATCTTATCGATTTGTTCAAGTGTTTGTGAGTCCATACCTGCTGATTCCGGGGAGCTATGGCCAAGCCGGAACACACTTTTTTCATCTGAGACGTATTGTTTGCCAGAATGCATGCCCCCGAAAAAGATCTGGGCAGCAATTTGGCGGGTGTACCTGTTAGCTTCAGGATGTGAGATTAATGTCGAATAATTATCAAATAAATAAAGATTTTCTTTATCACCAAGGTAACTGATGAATAGATCCGTTTGTTGCCTTAGATCATTCAACAATTGAAAGACATCTTCGGGGACATCATTTTCAAACTGTATAAATACCCGGTCGTACAAAGATAACTTTTGTAATAACCAGCCGGTTTTTGCCGGATCATAAGAATACATGGTTACCGGAATATATTTATTAAGATATTTTTGGAATATTTCCTCGGAAAGAACCCCCAACTGGATGGCCGCGTGGGATGTACCATTCAAATTTCTAATAGGGATAGCCCTCTTTGAATCTTTAATAATTGAAAAACTGTTTTGATAGAGCCGTGAATTCAGCCCCTCGAGTTCAGGATTGTTCATCCAATGTTTCAAGTACACCGGATTAGCAATTTGTGAATCTGCAAAATCAGTATTTCCTGACGCCTGCTCGATGATTTGTCTTTTATTATTACGAGCATATTCAACCTTTCTGTTGAGCAGCTTAAGTGGAATCTCACCTGATTTCACAAGTCGGATCAGTTTATTTTTCCAATAATCATAATCAGAACCGGCAATAATCCCATCGAAGGAATTGAAAGCCTTACGAAGGGAGATATCATCAATATGAGAAGAGTCCAGCATAGTGAATGAATAACCCTGCAAACTACTCGCCGAAATATCGATCTGAAGATTTAACAGGTCCAGCCTGTGCTTCACTTCTTCGAAGTAATCATTTCGAAGAGATGTATCCCGGATATTGCTTATTGTTGCCTGCACAGGTAGAGTTAGAATACCTTTAATGGTATTTGGATCACCGGCAAATAGAAACGAATTATTGGCAGGATAAGCCTTGAATTTATTAAGTGATTCGATCAATGAAGGAACGGAAATATTGTGATATACGATACCAATGGTACCTGAAGAATATAATTGTTCTGTTTCATAAACAGCAGTGCTGTCGATACTCCTCCATAAAATCAATGAAATTCTTTCTTCCAGGCTGAGTTTGGGAGTAGTTTTAGCAAAGTGGTATCGAATTACAGTGTTCCCTGACAGTGATAAACAAAAGCTTAGCAATAGTATATTTTGCCAGGTTCTATGGTGTTTTTTTACCAAAAACTTAAAAAATTCTAAATTCATCCTTTCATCGGGGTATGATTAGAATATTAAATCCTAATTTTGTTGATTCAAAACTGAAATTATTTTTATAGTAACCTTCTGTCGTATAAAATTTGATTGAAATGAAGCTTCCTTCACTACTCAGTACTCCATCAAACAAGCGATTTTCCATTCAGCCAAGATACTACGATCCTGTAAAAGAAGACATTGAACAACGTACTGATCGTATAAAAAGAGCGATGCAGGCAAAAAAAATGGAAGAAACTGATGGTAATTCGGATCACGATTCCAGAATACAAGGATCATTTGGCAGGAACGCATTTTATAAAGAGCGTAGTACCGGGAAATTACGGTTTGTGATTCTTGTCTTACTGGCGGCAACTGCTGTAGGATACTTTTATTTTGGGAATACCGCACTTTATATAGTAATGGGTTTAGCGGCAATTATTTTTCTTTTCAGGAAGTTCCAAAAATTTGGATGACAGATGTAATTCAACTTTTACCGGATAGCATTGCCAACCAGATTGCGGCGGGAGAGGTAGTACAAAGACCTGCTTCTGTAGTAAAGGAGTTGATGGAGAATGCCCTTGATGCGAACGCGGATGAAATCAATGTAATAATTAAAGAAGCAGGGAAAGCATTGATCCAGGTCACTGATAACGGAATGGGAATGTCAGAAACCGATGCACGGATGAGCCTTGAACGTCACGCAACCTCCAAAATTAAAACTGCCGAAGATCTTTTTAAAATAAAAACAATGGGGTTTCGTGGTGAAGCTTTGGCATCAATTGCTGCAGTATCGCAAATGGAGATGCGAACCCGAATAGGATCCCGTGATATCGGATCGCAGTTAGAGGTGGATTCTTCGGAAGTAAAATTACAGCGACCAATAGCATGTTCAACAGGCACTTCAGTTATAGTAAAGAACTTATTTTATAATATTCCTGCCAGGCGGAATTTCCTTAAATCCAACGGTGTGGAAATGCGGCATATCGTTGAAGAATTTCAGAAAGTATCACTCGGCCGCCCCGATCTCAACTTCTCTCTTTTTCAAAATGACCTGGCATCCTACCAACTTACCAAAGGTAAACTTACGCAGCGCATCGTACAGCTATTCGGTAAAAACTACCAGTCGCAACTGGCGGCGGTAAATGAATCCACCCCTCATCTGAAGATTAACGGCTTTATTGGCAAACCTGAATCAGCGAAGAAAACCCGCGGCGAGCAATTTTTTTACGTAAACAATCGTTACATCAAATCGGGATACCTGAATCATGCTATAATCAGTGCTTATGAAGGATTGATCCCTAAAGATCAATTCCCATTTTATGTACTCTTTATTGATATTGATCCGGCACATATTGACGTGAACGTACACCCTACCAAAACAGAAATTAAATTTGTTGATGAACGAACGGTTTACGCAATTGTACGTTCCGCTGTTAAACAAGCCCTTGGCGCACATAATTTGAGCCCTTCCATTGATTTCGAGCTGGATGTGAACTTTGGTAAAGAACAGTTGCATAAATTCGAAACTTTTTCTGAGAAGGATTACGGACAATTTCGTACCCCCCAGACAAAAACTTCCCCGGAGGACATCCGGAGTCTTGAAAATTTTTATGAAAAAGTATTACAAAATGATCCTTCTAGAAAAATTGGTAACGATGAGCTGGAATTAACATTTCAAAGTGCTGCAAATGCTCCTGAATACGGGCATATTGGATTTCAGGAAAAACAACAGGAACAAACCAAAGTATTCACATTTCAGTTGCACGGTAAATATATTTTAACCCAGGTTAAATCCGGCCTGATGCTCGTTGATATCAATAAAGCACATGAACGAATACTTTTTGAGAACTACCTGAATCGGTTATCAACAGGGAAATATGCTTCGCAGCAATCGTTGTTTCCGCAAACAATAACATTTAACCCTTCTGATTTTGCACTTCTGGAAGATATAAGGGATGAAATAAAAAAATTGGGTTTTGACATCGAGGATTTTGGGAAAAACAGTATTATCATCAACGGATATCCCCCGGATGTGGGTGATCAGGATGAAAAACAAGTGTTTGAAGGGCTGATAGAACAATATAAAATCTTTAAATCTGAACTTACGTTACCTAAAGAAGAACACCTGGCAAGGTCTCTGGCGCATCGATCTGCAATTAAACCCGGGAAGTTTATCGGGGGTGAAGAGATGAATGCCATTATCGATAATCTCTTTGCCTGTAAGACACCAAATTTTAGCCCGGATGGGCAAGTGACATTTTTTATTTTAGATTTGAACAAAATCGAAACATTATTTAATTGATAAATGAATAGAATTACACCGGTAGTCAAAAATTTGCTCATCATCAATGTTGTTGTCTATTTGGGCTCCTATCTGTTTGGAAATATCGATTTGAACCGATATTTAGGGTTGTACTACTATGCATCACCCTATTTTTTACCCTACCAGTTTTTTACCTATATTTTTGCTCATGGTAGTTTCATGCATATATTTTTCAATATGCTTGGCCTGTTTTTCCTTGGACCATTATTGGAGCAGTTTTGGGGGCCTAAGAAATTTGTTGTATTCTATCTTGTCACCGGCATAGGAGCGGGGATCATCTATAACGGGATACAGTTTTTTCAAATCAGGCCCATGGAGGCAGCAATGAAAAGTTATGAATACAACCCTAATCCGGATGAGTTTTACAATTATTTAAGCAAATTTTATACATTAAGAAATTCAAGAGTATACCAACTTTATCAAGATTACTATGATAATCCTAACAGTAAGTCGCTTGAACGGGAGTCAGTAAATATCGTTAAGGAAGTTTTTAAATTGAAACTGAGTATCCCAATGGTTGGGGCGTCAGGCGCCATTTATGGATTGCTAATGGCGATTGCATTACTTTTTCCAAATACCCAGTTTATGCTCTTATTTCCTCCCATACCTATAAAAGCAAAATATCTGGCATTGATTCTGGGTGGAATAGCACTGATATCGGGGATCCAGGGAAATCCGGGTGATAATGTGGCACATTTTGCTCATCTTGGCGGTATGATTTTTGCTTTTATAATGATCAAAATTTGGCAAAAAGACAGGAATCAGTTTTATTAATCAATCTGGAATTTTAATTAGATAATAAATAATGAATCGAGGTGGAATACTTGAAGAGTTTAAAAATGCATTTAAAATGCAGAACAATGGATTGCTCCAGATAATCCTCATCAATATTGCTGTATTTGTAGTATTAAACATGGTGGGTGTATTCTTATGGCTGTTTGGTATTTCTGAATTTCAACCCAATCAGTGTTCGGTAGGTTCCCCTAATTTGTTTTGCCAGATCCTTATGTTTTTTGAACTGCCAGCACAACCAATGCAGTTTATTACGCGTCCGTGGACGTTAATTACATATTTTTTTACCCACCTTTCATTCTTTCATATACTATTCAATATGCTTTTTCTGTACTGGTTCGGAAAACTTATCCGGGAATTCCTGGGGGATAGTAAAGTAGTGGTCCTTTATGTATTAGGTGGAATTGCTGGAGGTTTATCTTACATCCTTTTATATAATCTATTGCCTCAGTTCAAAGAAGTGGTTGACTATTCTCATATGCTGGGCGCGTCGGCGGGAGTTTTTGCTGTGGTAGTTGGTGCGGCGGTTTTTATGCCAAACTACACGATGTACCTTTTCCTTTTTGGCGCTGTCCGGATCAAGTACATTGCTATTTTTTATGTGCTTCTTTCGTTTTTTAATGTTCCCGGGTCAAATGCCGGTGGTGCCATTGCCCATTTAGGAGGTGCGGCAATAGGATACCTTTATATAGTTCAACTAAAAAAGGGGAATGATTTTGGTAACTGGATCCTGCAAATTATCGCGTTTGTAAAAAGTTTTTTTGTCAGACGGGCAAAGATAAAGGTGACCTACAGCAGCCCTAAAAGGAAATCTTCAACGGCGTATAAACCAGGTAAAAAACAAACAACTCCTGATCAGGCTGAGATTGATTCTATACTGGACAAGATATCACAATCAGGATACGAAAGCCTGTCAAAAGATGAAAAGCAAAAACTGTTTAATGCTTCCAAAAAGTGAAACCTGTTGCAGGTGTTGATCGCTGCTGCGTAGTTAAAATTGCTGAAATTTTGTTTAGAACGTTGTTCCGGGAACAGTTATAATATAATATGATTTACCTGACGACAGTGTCATAATTTATTTGCCAACTGGCCACATGCAGCATCAATGTCTTTTCCCCGGCTTCTTCGTATCTGTGCATTTACCCCCTTTTTTTCCAGATAATCTCTGAAATCTTCCGTTACTTCAGGATTTGCCCGGTTAAAATCGACACCCTCTACAGGATTGTATTCTATAATATTTACTTTGCTGGGTACAATCTTTGTAAAATGAATAAGGTTTTTTGCATCCTCAATGCTGTCGTTGAATTTATTGAAAAGGATGTATTCAAATGTTACCTGATTCCCCGTTTTATGGTAATAATACTGTAATGATTTTTTCAATGTCTCCAATGAATTGGATTCATTGATAGTCATAATCATATTTCTTTTTTCATCATCCGCGGCATGTAAGGAAAGCGCCAGGTTAAATCTTACTTTTTCATCACCAAGGCGTTCGATCATTTTAGCTATCCCTGCAGTTGATATTGTAATTCGGTGAGCTGCCATATGCAGCCCCTCAGGTGAAGTAATGTGATGTACCGATCTCAAAACATTTTCAAAATTTAACAGAGGTTCGCCCATTCCCATATAAACAATATTGGTTAAAGGTTTACCAAACTTCTCGATCGCCTGCCGGTTAATCAATACCACCTGATCATAGATTTCACCAGGGTACAGGTTACGTTTTCGTTCCAGAAAACCTGTAGCACAAAACTTGCACGATAAGGAACAACCCACCTGTGATGAAATACAAGCCGTCTGGCGTTTGGAGGATGGGATAAGTACCCCTTCAACAATGTTACCATCAAAAAGTTTAAAAGCAGATTTTATTGTCCCGTCGCTACTAGACTGGCTGTGATCAATCACCACATTATTGATCACAAAATTTTCTTTTAAGTTCCGGCGGACTTCAAGAGAAAGGTTGGACATCTCATCAAAATCAGTTGAAGACTTTTTCCAGAGCCATTCATAAACCTGCCTGGCCCGGAATTTTTTTCCATTTTTTGCCACGAAAAACTCTTCGAGTTCATCGCGTGATAGTTGACGTATATCGGTTTTTTCCATTTTTACAAAGATAATTAATTCGATGGGCCAATATTCCAGCCTCGTAATCATAAAAAAAGGGTTCGATGCAAATCGTACCCCTTGATTTATTCTACTTAAGGTTGTATCAACTTTCAGGCCTTCGTTGTAAAGTAACTATCTGGTTTATCCAGCATCCGACTTTAAAAGTATCCCCTTCATTTAAGTTTTCATTGAATAAATCTTCCATCGAAGGGAACTGTGATTTGGCATTTGCCATCGATTTCTGGTCACCTGCTTTTTTATACATATTGTATGCGGCAATGAATATGGCACGGTCTTCTACACGACTTTCCCCTTTTTTGCATTCATTATAACTTGACATATACAAGTCACCGATAATTTTGTATGCTTTTGTTCTTGATGGATCAATAGCTACGGCTTTTAAAAGGTTAGTTCTTGCTCCAGCTTTTCTTTTGCTTTGGGCATATTGTCTTCCCAGTTCAAAATAGATGTCAGCTTTCTTTTGATTATCATCGGTAAGCTGCAGGCACATGTGATAGTATTTTTCAGCTTCCTTATAATTTCCAGCCCCGGCATATTTTGCCCCGATTACTTTGGCGATACCATAGTTAGGTTCCTGTTCCTGTACGGAAATGGCAGCTGCAAGGAAAATATCCGAATCGGTACATCCTGCAGAAAGGGAAAGTCCCATTATCTTCTTAGCCATATCCAGGTCATCCGGATTGTCTTTAAGTTTCTGACCAAGGTTTTTAGTAATAAAATCACAATCAACAGTGACCATACTGGTTAACATTTTATCAACAAAATTTCTTGTTTTTTCAAATTTTGCCGAATCGCCGCCTTTTTCGATTTTATAATCAATGATTTCCATCACAGTTGTATATCGGTCAAGAATATCGTCATCGGTTAAATCCCCTCCGGTAAGTTTGTATCTGCGAATAACATCCATATATGCAACAAGGTTCTGTGAGCCAACTTCCATTCCGTTTAGTTCAAAAGTTTTCTCATAAAGCTCAAATAACTCGGCGTATTTGGATTTATCGTCTTTATAATACTTATAGGCATCGTAAGCTTTTCTGTCGAGTACTTTTGCTTCACCACCAAAATATTTGATCCTTAGATCGTACATTTCCATTACTTGTTCCTCATAGGCGATATTTTCATCACCGCTGGCCTTTTTTGCCAACTCTTTATAAATCTTTACTCCATTGATGTATAAAGAAGGATTTAAATCAGGAGTGTTTTCTAACAACCATTCCAAATCATTCGCGGCATCTTCAAAATTACCCTGTTTCCTCGCATCGTTATATAATACATTCTTTTCCTCTGCTTGCTCTTTCATTCCCTCATCTTCCGGCCAGTTCCAGCCTCCCTGTGCATTAGCCGAATACGCTCCCGCAAAAAGTAAAATTGCAAATAGTCTAAGTTTCATAATTAGGTATTTTTCTAGTCCCCGGTGTTTTATATAATATTAATTCATCCTGGCAAATATTTTACCGCTTCTTTTAAAACCGGATTTGCAAAAATATAGGTTTTTTGTGTATTACAAAAGCCCAACATTATTTTCAAAAAGGAAATTGTCTGTAAACAAGATCAACTTGGAATATGACAAAATGACCTTAAAATTATTAAAAACTTAATTATTCATGACATTATTTCCGGTTTTTTTTTAAATAAACTGATGGATTCTTTTTTGATATTAAATATACAAGAGGAAAGTGATAGATGAAAGGTCAAAAAGAAAAAGGGGAATAAAATGATGAATTTGGATAAATACACTATAAAATCACAAGAGGTACTTCAGAAAGCAGCAGAAATCGTCTCGCAAAACCAACAACAGGGAATAGAAACCGGGCATACACTCAAAGCAATTTTAATTTCTGATGAGAACGTAACTGCTTTTTTATTAAAAAAACTTAATGTTAATCAATCCATATTGGATGCACGTCTGGAAGAAATTATCGATGGCTACCCAATCGTTACCGGCCAGCAAACCTATCTTTCGAAGGAAGCTGCATCCATGCTCCAGAGGGCTGAAAAATATCTTAAGGAATTTGATGATTCATTCATAGCTGTAGAACATTTATTGTTGGGGATTCTTGATGGGAAAGATAAGACGGCTCTGTTATTAAAGGATATTGGCCTTGAAAGAAAGAGCCTTATTAAAGCCATTCAAGAGCTTCGGGGGGGTGATAAAGTAAACGATCCGAATGCAGAATCAAAATATAAATCGCTGGAAAGGTATTCGAAAAACCTTAATGAACTTGCAAAAGATGGTAAAATAGATCCTGTTATCGGACGTGATGATGAGATACGAAGATTACAGCAGATATTGTCGAGAAGGACAAAAAATAACCCGATGCTCATTGGAGAACCCGGTGTAGGGAAGACAGCAATAGTAGAGGGAATGGCCCAGCGGATCATAAATGGAGATGTGCCGGAAAACCTAAAATCTAAATCCCTGATATCCCTGGATATGGGATTATTGGTTGCCGGGGCGAAATACAAGGGTGAATTCGAAGAGCGATTGAAATCGGTCATTAAAGAAGTCACGGATTCCGATGGCGAAATAATACTTTTCATTGATGAGATCCATACGTTAATAGGCGCAGGATCAGGAGGAGATAGCGCTATGGATGCGGCTAACCTTCTGAAGCCGGCTTTGGCGCGTGGTGAGTTACATGCAATTGGCGCAACCACTCTCAAAGAATATCAAAAATACATCGAAAAAGATAAAGCGCTGGAAAGAAGGTTTCAGACAGTGATTGTTGATGAACCCAATGTGGAAGATTCAATTTCAATATTACGGGGCATAAAAGATAAGTACGAATTACATCATGGGGTACGCATCAAAGATAACGCTGTAATATCTGCTGTAGAGCTTTCTCACAGGTATATTTCTGAACGCTACCTGCCCGATAAAGCCATTGATTTGATGGACGAAGCCGCAGCTAAAATCAGGATTGAAATTGACTCGTTGCCAGAGGAACTGGATGAACTTGAACGAAAGATCATGCAGTTGGAAATAGAACGTGAAGCTATCAGGAGAGAAAAAGATAGGAAAAAGGAAGAAAAGCTTAGCAAAATACTTGCAGAACTTGGTGCCAAACGAAATGAGCTAAAAGCAAAGTGGGAAAATGAAAAATCTGTAATTCACGGTATCCAGATAGTGAAGGAAGAACTGGAGAAATTAAAACTTGAAGCCGAGAGTGCCGAACGTACCGGTGATTTGGGGAAAGTAGCTGAAATCAGGTACGGACAAATTGTACAAAAAGAAAAAGAACTTGAGATCCTTAAGGATGAAGTAAAATTACAACAGAGTGATAACCCACTCCTGAAAGAGGAAGTTGACAGCGAAGATATTGCCGAAGTGGTAGCAAAATGGACGGGTATTCCTGTTTCGAAAATGCTCGAAGGTGAGCGCGAAAAATTATTGAAACTCGAATCTGAACTTACATTGAGGGTAGCAGGGCAGGAAGAAGCCATCCAGGCACTTTCGGATGCGGTACGCCGGAGCAGGGCAGGGTTGCAGGATCCTAAAAGACCCATCGGCAGCTTTATATTTATGGGAACCACCGGTGTAGGTAAGACAGAACTGGCAAAAGCGCTTGCCGCTTATCTTTTTGACGATGAAGACAATATGGTTCGCATCGATATGTCGGAATACCAGGAACGACATGCAGTAAGCCGATTGATAGGAGCGCCTCCGGGATATGTGGGTTATGATGAAGGTGGCCAACTTACTGAAGCAGTACGAAGAAAACCATATTCTGTAATTCTTCTGGATGAGGTTGAGAAAGCCCACCCTGATGTGTTTAACATTTTGCTGCAAGTGTTGGATGATGGAAGGCTTACAGACAACAAGGGACGTGTGGCGAATTTTAAAAATACAATTATCATAATGACTACAAATATCGGATCGCATTTGATACAGGAGAATTTTGAGAAGATCACGGAGGTTAACCGTGCCTCGATCATGAGCGAAACGAAAGACCAGGTATTTGATTTATTAAAGAAATCTGTAAGACCCGAATTTTTAAACAGAGTAGATGAATTGATAATGTTCCACCCTCTGACAACTAAAGATTTACGCAAAATTGTGAGCATCCAGTTTAACATTATTCAAAGCAGGCTCGAAGATAACGGCGTGAAAATCGAAATTTCGGACCGGGCACTTGATCAACTTGCTCAATGGGGGTATGATCCTCAGTTTGGTGCAAGGCCACTAAAACGAGTGATGCAACGAGAAATCCTTAATGAATTATCCAAAGAAATTCTTTCGGGAAAAGTTCAAAAGGACAGCATTGTAGGAATTGATCTTGATGAAGAAGGAAAAATCAATTTTATGAATCTTGATAATGTGGAGATTGAGTGAGTTGATAGTAAAATATCTTACAGTTAGCAATGTCACATATATAATTCCTAACTTCTAATTTCTAATCTTATAGAATTAACCATTTAGGTTTTGTTGATAAACAAAGGTTGCTCATCGAATCAGAAGTAAAATAATATTTTTCTTCTTTGTTACTTTTTCCCAGTCGATGGAAAAAGTAACCAAAAAGATCTTGAATTCTGCAAAGGTCTTCCCTGCCTTTGCCGAACGGAGTCG
>SDBV01001050.1_pt1 | contig 40852 bp, 48 predicted proteins | sample 2277081 | NCBI WGS metagenome assembly SDBV01 (sample SAMN10402039, study PRJNA504765) | marine sediment metagenome | isolation source: marine sediment core GS10_PC15, 223 cmbsf | place: Arctic Ocean: Southern Knipovich Ridge | collected 2010
ACAGTTCTTAGAGTTTAAGACACTATTCTATTTAAGAAACAGGCAGAACCGAAACTCTCCCTCAAGAGTATGGGAACCCTCGATTGCGCCTTCGACTTACAGGCCTACATCCTGTACGCCAAGACAACTTGCTCTTCCTTAGCAAACCACATCACCGCAAAAGCTCCGTGTTTTCTGGTGTTTGTGCAACCTTTAATTTTATAAACTAAAACAGCCGCCTTACACCGAAGCACATAGCTAATTAAATTCCCCTTACATCTGTGTCAAGAAAAAAATTATCGAAAGTTCAAAAAAAAAGGGAAGGGCATGCATCCATAATTCGCAACCTTTTTATGCGCAGGGCGTTACCAGCATTCCAATCCATAAAAAATTTTTTGTATTTTTTTATTTTTCTTTATAAGCTGGTTTATAAGTTCCGTGCTTTCTTAATTTGTTTTCCAAAAGGAACGCTGACTAAAAATAAGCTATTTTATCGTCTGCTCATTGCCCATTTTAAGTTGTTTTAATTTTGTAGCCCACAGTTTGCCACTGGTTGAGTTGGGTTCGGACAATCCTCGGCCATTCTCCATCGTATTTCAGGTATCGTCGCACCAGATTCAGCGTTGCTTATCCTCACTTTCACTTGGTATCGTAAAAGCCCACTACATACCAAATACCGATGGAGAGTATACTGAGTGCAGACTGGCAACCGACTGAAGACTTACGCCAAATCAACGCCAAAGGTGTCAAAGCGAAACATGTCTGCCTTAACTGCTGCTGTTGTTATTTTTTTTGTTCCTAATAGATCAGCTTTTTCAACATCTTTACCTGCTGGTCTATGACCATCGGATATACCTTCCTGACATATGTCAGGTAATTGAATCCGATGCTCCAAAAGACTGGAAGTCGCTTGCCAAATTTGCCCCATTAAAATACAAAAGGTCGGAGGTTCATATCGGGTAAAAAAGGGGGAATAAAAAAAAGAGATAACTTCTTGCCATACAGAAAGTTATCTCCAGGTCTTAATAGCGGGGGCAGGATTCGAACCTGCGACCTCCGGGTTATGGGCCCGACGAGCTACCAGACTGCTCTACCCCGCGATCATTTTATTAACTAAAATACCACAATAAATCCCGTAAATCAAGACCTCTAAAAGCCAGGCTACAAATTTTCACGAATTGCAGCGGCAATTTGTTCGCCCCTGCCCTGCTGATACTCGTAGGCCGGCCAGTGGTCAAAAACACCATCACCATCACGACGAGGAACTATATGAAAATGCAAATGGCCAACAACCTGACCCGCCGCCCTGCCGTTATTACACAACATATTATAGCTGTCGCAATTCACGCCCGCAATAACAGCTTTGGCTATCTTGCCAAGGCAACAGCTAACCTGACCCAAAAGCTCCGCCGGACAATCATGTAACTTTTCAAAGTGCTGCTTAGGAATCACCAAAGTATGGCCGTCACTTATAGGCCCAACATCCAAAAATGCAAGTACAACCTCGTCTTCGTAAATCTTCATAACCGGAATCTGTCCGGCCACCATTTTACAAAAGACACAATCTTCGGCGCTCATTAGATAATTACCCTTATCTGACAAAATCACTGCTGCTGGTCGACCGCATCCACCTCTTCAGCATCACTGTCGGCCACTGTGTCTTCTCTCTGTTGGCTGGAATCTTCTTCAGCCACAGCTTTAGCTTTGCCCTTCTTCTGTGACTTTTCCTCTTCGCCCACAAGCTGCAATAAAACCACCTGTCCATTATCGCCTAATCTTCTCAACGACAAATGAATAATTCTCGTATAGCCGCCGGCCCTGTCAAGATATCGTGGGGCGATCTCATTAAACAATTTCCCGACTACCGTTCCTTTTTTAACCACTTTGCCGTCTTCATCTTCTGTGATGTCACGATTACCAAGCAGAGCTATCGCGCGGCGCCGGGCCGACAACGTACCTTTCCTGGCCAGCGTAATCAACTTCTCGGCAAAAGGCTGTACCTCTTTGGCTTTTTCCAATGTTGTTGAAATCGTTTCGTGCTCAAAAAGCGATGCTACCATATTGCGACGCATTGCCACCCGATGTTCACTATCGCGACCTAACCGACGTCCTGCTACTCTATGACGCATACTTCAAAATTCCTTCTGCACTAATGCTACTGTTCACTACTATGATTAAATCAAACTATTGCTACTAACCTGGCATATCAGTCATACCAAGAGACAATCCCATATCGGCGAGCTTCCTTTTGATCTCTCGTGAGCTCGTCTTTCCAAAACTCCGAATCTTCAGCAGCTCCGCCTCTGTCATTTGCGCCAACTGGCCGACCGTTTCTATCTGCACCGATTCAAGACAGTTGTTTGCCCTTACCGAAAGCTCTAACTCTGCGATGGAAATTTCCAGCTTTTCAACCAATTCCTTATCAACCGTCTCTTCGACCACCTCTTCGGTAACCTGGTCGGCAACGGTCTGTTTCCCAATCTCGAAATATTGTACAAACGGATTGATATGCTTTCGCAAAATCTTGGCCGCCTCTACCAAAGCCATCTCAGGTGTAATTGTTCCATTAGTCCATATCTCAAGAATCAATTTGTCGTAGTTGGTCCGCTGACCCACACGAGTATCTTCGGTTGTGTACCGAACACGCGTAACTGGCGAATAAATCGCATCAAGCAATATCCTTCCTATCTCCTGGTCGTATCTGTCTGCTGCGGCAATCCGCTCCGATGCCGGAGAATAGCCCCGACCATTCTCAACCACCATTTCCATCTCGAAGTTCACGTCTTCGGTCAGTGTAACCAATACCTTCTCCTTGTCCACCACTTCTATGGCAGGATCAGCCTTTATATCTGCCGCAGTGACGACGCCGGGTTTGTTCACCGACACACTCATCTCCTTTTCGCCTTCACCGACAAGACGAACAACAAGACTTTTGACATTCAAGGTTATCTCAACAACGTCTTCCATCACACCTTTTATCGAGCTGAACTCATGGCCAATATTCGCGATCTTTATCGATGTTACGGCACTGCCCTCCAAAGAAGACAGTAGTACACGCCTCAGGCTGTTGCCGATAGTCGTACCAAAACCACGCTCGAAAGGTTCAATAAAGAACTTACCATATTTATCATTCGACACTGTTACATCTTGTTCGACACGTGTCGGCAATTCCAAACCTCGCCACGTAACTCGCATACATGCCTCCTAAGGTTAAGGACCATTAACTATCAGCCATACGCTTTGGCTGACTATCTTGAACAAAACTCCACAACAAGCTGCTCCTCAACCGGAATCTGAACGTCATCTCTGCTCGGCAGTGCAACAATGGTCGCCTCCGGTTTTTCTCGATTCAATTGCAGCCAACCCTGAGTGGCAAAATTCACGTTACTGTCCAACTGCTGTTTCACTTGTTTGACACTCTTAGGCGAATTCTTGACCGTTATCCTGTCGCCAACTTTTGTCGTATAATCGCTTATATCAACTTTTCGGCCGTTTATATGAATATGGCCGTGAGAAATCAACTGTCGGGCTGATTTCCGCGATGACGCAAAATTTAATTTGTATACGACATTATCCAAACGCCTTTCAAGCAATTGCAGCAACACTTCGCCGGTATTACCTTTCACCCGCTCCGCTTTGTGAAAATATGCCATAAACTGACGGTTCAGAAGCCCATAGTACCTTTTCACTTTCTGTTTCTCACGCAACCTGACGCAGTATTCACTCTTTCTGCCTCTGGTCCAGTTATGCATCCCTGGCATCAGGTTACGCTGCCTCTTTTCGATTTGACATTTTGCCGTCTCGCATTTAATGCCCTTCAGCATAAGCTTAACACCTTCACGGCGGCACAACTTACAGGATGATTTCAAATAACGTCCCATTCTTTTGATTTATCTCCAAAAAGCCTTTACACTCGTCTTCGTTTTCGAGGTCGGCACCCGTTATGCGGAAGAGGTGTAACATCTTCTATCGAAGTAATTCGCAACCCCGCCTGCTGAATAGCCGAAATCGCCGATTCGCGGCCCGGCCCCGGCCCCTTGACTCTTATCTCAACCTCTCGAACACCGTTACGCATAGCCACAGTTGCACACCGCATCGCCGCTTGCTGAGCCGCAAAAGGAGTACTCTTGCGAGAACCCTTAAAACCCACACACCCAGACGATACCGAACCTATCGTGTCACCGTCCATATCCGTAACCGTAATCAGAGTATTATTAAACGTCGCTCTTATGTGAACAATCGCCCTGACAACGTTTCTTCTAACCTTCCGCTTTGTGCTCTTTGCCATTACCTCAAAATCCCTTAAACAATAAAATTGCCACCATTACACACAACCATCCTTTAGCGGGTCTCTTTCACACTCTTCTTGCCCGCTACCGTCTTTCTCGGACCCTTGCGTGTCCGCGCATTACTCTGGGTACACTGACCACGTACAGGCAAACCCTTCCTGTGCCGCAGTCCCCTGTAACAGGCTATGTCACGCAACCGAGCGATATTCTGAGAAACCTGCCTGCGAAGCTGGCCACCCACAATGTAATTACGGTCGATAATCTGGGTTATTCGGCTTAGCTCATCCTCGCTCAGCTTCCCTGCCTTTACGGGCCCTTCAATCTTCGCCTCTTTCAAAATCTGTTCCGAAATATGTTTACCTACACCCTGAATATAAGTCAAGGCAATCCATATGGATTTGTCATTAGGAATATCAACACCAACTATACGCGGCATATTAGCTCCTCTTTCAACTGACCACCAAAGCTAAGTCTTACAAAAATCATAATAATCAACCCTGTCGCTGCTTGTGCCGTGGGTTCGTGCAAATCACCCGCACAACGCCCTTGCGGCGAATAACCTTGCAGTTCTCACATATACGTTTTACTGAACTTCTAACCTTCATTTTTTTACAACCTCACCTCCTGCTCCAAGTCACTGGGCAGCAGAAGTCTTAATCAATTACGCAGAACTATTCTGCCTCTATTCAGGTCATAAGGCGACATCTCAACCGTCACACTGTCGCCCGGCAAAATACGAATAAAATGCATCCTCATCTTGCCTGAAACATGCGCCATGATAACGTGGCCGTTCTCCAACTCCACCTTAAAAACAGCATTAGGCAAAGCCTCTATCACCTTCGCCTGTAATCTTATTGCATCTCTTTTAACCATAGGCTTCTATCGGACTGTCTCTGGCAAACTATTGCAAAGCAACGATCCCTATTTTGCCGTCAGCACCTCACAACCTTTTTCTGTTATCACAATTGTATGTTCAAAATGCGCCGAGCATTTTCCGTCCTTTGTCACCACCGTCCATCCGTCCTTCAGTGTTCGAGTTCCACTTCTGCCGGCGTTAACCATCGGCTCAACCGCCAAAACCATGCCTTTGGCCAGGATAATGTCTTCTGCCAACAGCTCGTCACTGACAAAATTGGGCACTCTTGGGTCCTCATGCATTTCCCTGCCGATGCCGTGCCCGACAAATTCTTTCACCATCGAAAAACCGGCAGCCTCAACGTAGTTCTGCATCTGCGCCGCTATTCGGCTCCACTTCACTCCCGGCCGAACTCCGGTTATCGCTATATCCAGTACGTCCATAGTAACATCCATAAGCCTGCACCTGTCCGCAGAAACCTCGCCAATACCAATTGTAACAGCCGCGTCTCCGCAATACCCATTTAGTTTGACGCCGAAATCAATACCTATGATGTCACCATCCTTAAGCACCACACTCGCAGAAGGTATCCCATGAACAATCTGCTCATTTATCGACGTACATACCGCACCCGGAAACGGGTTTCGGGCATACGCACTGCGAACACCCCTAAACAAAGGTATCGCGCCGGCTTCGTCACACATCCTCGCAGCGACGCTGTTCAACTCGCCGGTATTAACTCCCGGTTCGACAATCTCTTTTAATTTTGAAAGAACATCCGCTACAACAGCCCCTGCCTTACGAATCAAATCAATCTCTCTTCGGCTGCGAAGCGTTATAGCCATCAAATTCACTTACTTTTATCATCTGGTTATGGCTCCCGCAGGAACCGCAAAAATTATCGCACCTAAACCGACGCCAACGCCCGCAACTTCTCCAATACCAGGCCGCTGACCTGGTCAGGGGCCTCGTTGGCATCAACATCACAAACCGTACCGTTGTTTCTATAGTAATCCACAACGGGCGCCGTTTGGTCATGATAGTTCTTAAGCCGATTCTTCACTACTTCAAGCGTATCGTCCGGCCGTTGAACCAAAGTCGCTCCATCATTGTCACATACACCTTCGACCTTCGGCTTCAGATTCTCAATATGATAAACCGCACCACATTCAGGACAGCTTCGCCTGCCGGTTATCCTGCAAGCTATCGCCTCATCGTCTACCGTCAGGTTTAACACAGCGTCAATCTTCAGACCGGCCGATACCAGCGATTTATCAAGCTCAACAGCCTGGTTCACCGTCCTGGGAAACCCGTCCAGTATAAAGCCGGCCTCCGGTGCCTTGTTTATTGCACCTGCCATCATCTCGACTATCAATTCATCCGGAACCAGCCCGCCCGAATCCATAAAACTTTCGGCCTTTTTCCCAAGCTCACTGCCCGCCGCTCGTTCCTGACGAAGAATATCTCCACTGGACAAATGCTCCAGTTCGTATTCCGCAGCAATTCGCTTACACTGAGTTCCTTTGCCCGCTCCAGGAGCACCAAGCAAAACTATCCTCATCCGTATGCTCCTTTTATCCTGCCGCTCTCACTAAAGCCTTCATAGCTGCGCATCAGCAGGTTCGCCTCTATCTTCTGAACCAAATCCAGCGTAACACTGACTACTATCAACAAACCTGTGCCACCCAAAAACGCCGCTATTCGCCAGTCAACTCCCAACAATATGGAAATCACCGACGGCACAACCGCGATTATCGCCAAAAACGACGCTCCGAAATAAGTAACTCTGGACATGACAGTCTCCAGATAGTCAGCGGTCCTGCGCCCGGGCCGAAGACCGGGTATAAAACTGCCCGAATCTCGCAGATTCTTGGCCATGTCCTTGGGCTGAAACTGAACCGTCACCCAGAAATAAGTAAACGTAAATATCAGTAACATATACAGCACATTGTAAGTATAAGCTCCGGGCCCCAAAGCCCTTTGAATAGTATCAAGAATCACCGAGCCGCTCAACTTCTCGATATTCGCCAATTGATCGATTATAATAGGCGGAAACATCATAAAACTCGAAGCGAAAATTATCGGCATCACCCCGCCATGATTGACACGAAGCGGCAAATAGTGTCTGCCCCCACCGTAAATACGCCGACCTCGCATCTGCTTTGCCTGCTGAATCGGAATCCTGCGCTGGCCCTGAGTTATCAGTATCGCACCTGCGACAACGAATACAAACGCCGCCATCAGGAACAATATCTTCGCCGGGCCTATCGAACCAGGTGCCGCACCAACCCGCAGGTCAACCTTTTCAATCAGGCTTTGAACCGCCCACGGCATACGCGATACAATACCTGCCATAATTATCAGGCTGATACCGTTGCCTATCCCGTATTCATCAATCTGTTCGCCGAGCCACATCAAAAACAAAGTGCCCGCCGTCATACAGATAACCCCCATCGCCATAGCCTGGCCCTGCATCCCGGCGTATGCGTAACCGCCGATGAACATCTTCAAAAACATCATCGCCTGCACTACACATATCAGCACGGTCAGATACCGTGTATACTCTTGTATCTTTTTGTGCCCGCTCTGGCCTTCCTGACGCAGCTTCCTCAACGCAGGAATCACCTCGCCCAGCAGCATAAGAATAATCGAGGAGGTAATAAACGGCATAATGCCCAGGCCAAAGACGCTGCTTTTGCTAAACGTCCCGCCGCTGAACATCTGCATCATCTCAGCAGCCCTGCCCAGCGGGGTATTGGCGTCCCTCGTTGCCGAGGCGCTGATCATCTTTGCCTGGTCGATACAGGGAACAGGAATATGAAAACCTATCCTGTATATCATCAGCAACGCAACCGTAAAAAGAATCTTGTTGCGCAAATCCGGTATCTTGAATATGTTTAATACCGCTCCAAGCATCTTCACTCTTTCATTTCATTAAAAACCACTATTTAGCCTATCAGTTTCACCTTACCGCCCAAGGCCACAATCTTCTGTTCAGCTGCCCTGCTGAATTTGTGAGCGCTTATTTCCAGTTTTTTTGTCAACTCACCATCACCGAGAATTTTGACCATGCTTTTCGTGTTGCCTATCAGCCCGGCATTTGACATTTGCTCTGCCGTGATGTTGCTTCCATCTTCAAATCTTTCCAACTGCGAGACGTTAACAATTTCATACCGCCTGGCAAACTTGAAATTACTAAATCCACGTTTAGGCAAACGCCTGAACAGCGGCATCTGACCACCTTCAAAAAGCGTCAGCGTACTGGCGCCGGCCCTGCTGCCGTAACCTTTGTGCCCACGACCGCATGTCTTGCCGAATCCGCTGCCGGTCCCTCGGCCAACACGCCTGCGGCCTTTACTTTTGCCTGCAATAGAAGTTATTTCATGATTCAGCATCTAAATCATCACCACCTTTTCACAGCTTCAACTTTCACTCCGCGAAGAGCTTCAATCGTTTCTTTGCCGCGTAGTCTCACCAAACCTTCCAACGTGGCTTTGACAACATTCTTAGCCGACGTACTACCATAAACTTTCGTAAGAACGTCCTGAACACCGGCATACTCCAGCACCGCCCGAGCGCTGGAACCGGCGATAACTCCCGTACCAGGACTGGCGGGAACCAGAACTATCTTCGTAGCCCTGTACCTGCCGGTAATCTGGTACGGTATCGTCCGACCTACCAGAGCTATCTTATGCAGGGATTTCCTCGCGTCCTTTAAGCCCTTTTCAACTGCCATAGGAACCTCATTGGCCTTGCCGTATCCGATACCAACTGTGCCGTCTCGGTCACCGACTACTACCAATGCCGCAAAGCTGAACCTGCGACCGCCTTTGACCACTTTGGAACAACGAAAAACCTTAACCGTGGTATCTTCAAAAGGTTTTTCTTCCTGTCCGGATAAATTAACCGCCTCTGCTGACAATTTTTTTCTCCAAAGCTACGTTTATATTATCTTTCTAAAAAACAAGTCCCGCTTTTCTCGCCGCATCGGCAAGAGCCTTGACTCGACCGTGATACTTGTATCGGTTCCTGTCAAAGCGAACACAGTTAATACCAACTCCAAGTGCCTCTTTAGCTACCACCTCGCCAACCATCTGTGCCGCCTTGCCGTCACTACAATTCTTTAACTGACCGCGAAGCACCTTAGACTTGGTACTGGCAGAAACCAGCGTGGCACCGGCTACATCATCTATAATCTGAGCGTAAATATGCCTGTTCGAGCGAAACACCGACAGCCGTGGTCGGTCCTGCGTCCCGAATACTTTCTTCCGAACATGATACTTACGTCTCTGCGCCGCTTTTTTTATTTTATCTACACTCATAAAACCAAAACCTAATTGTCACCTACTATGTCTACAGCCTGCAAAATCCTTACGCCGTGCCCGAGGCAAATGCCTTGCCGGCCTTACGCCTTACATGCTCATCGGCATAGCGTATACCCTTACCTTTGTAAGGTTCCGGCGGACGTATCTTTCGAACATCCGCGGCAAACTGTCCCAACAAACACTTGTCTATCCCGGAAAACATGAACCTGGCCGGAGTATCATTACCTCTGGTAGCCGCCGTCTCAATGCTTACTTTTATACCCTTCGGCACTGTTATCTCAACCGGGTGACAGAAACCAATCTGAAAAACCAGCTTGTCGCCCTGCTCCTTGAGGCTGTAACCAGTGCCGTACATCTCCATCTTTTTCTCAAAACCATTGCTCACACCAGTCACCATATTCCCAATCAACGCCCGCATCGTACCATGAAGCTGTTTGCCTTCTCGACTTTCAGGATTCGGGTTTTCAACCACTATCTTTCCCGCTGAATTGTCAATCTGCACATTTATCCGCGGATGACAGTCCATCTCGATATTCCCAAGCGAACCTGTAACCTTAATACAGCTGCCCTTCTGCTCAACCTTTACGCCCGAAGGAATATCTATCGGTTTTTTTCCAATACGACTCATCAGCTCACCATACAAAGCATTTCACCGCCAATATTAGCTTCGCGGCAACTCTTGTCACTCATTACACCTTTACTTGTCGAAACAATCACTACACCCATACCGCCCAAAACTCGAGGCAACTCCCTGACAGACGAATAAATCCTCCTGCCGGGCTTGCTTGCCCTTTTTATTTCTTCAATAACGCCACGGCCGGACTGGTCGTACTTCAACTCAATCCTCAGTATCCCTTGTTTGCCGTCATCAATCCGGTCATAATCGTTGATATAGCCTTCCTCTTTAAGCACCGATGCTATACCTTCACAGATATTCGATGCTTTAATATTCACCTGCGCCCGGTTTATTCGCGATGCATTGCGAATCCTCGTTAACATATCAGCTATTGGGTCACTTAAACTCATAATTTCCTATCTCACTTCTCGTATCTCGCTTCTCTGGCAAGATACATACCAACATTTTACCAACTGGCTTTTTTCACGCCAGGAATCTTACCTTCGTTAGCCAGCGTCCTGAAACAAATCCGGCAAATCTTAAACTTGCGATAAACCGCCTTGGACCTTCCGCAAAGCTGACAACGCGTATACTCTCTGACGCGAAACTTCTGCTTCTTTTCCGCCTTATTTTCCAACGCCTTAGTTGACATCAACTTTCTCCAAAATCAGCTTTGAGAAACTCAAAACCAAAAACTCAAAACTACTTATCTAAAGTTTTAAACGGCATACCGAAAAGTGACAGCATCTTCCTGGACTCTGCATCATTCTTGGCCGTCGTTACAAACGTTATATTCATTCCCTGCTGAACCTCACTCTTGGCAGGGTCTATTTCAGGAAAAACACCCTGCTCGACCAGTCCCATCGAATAATTGCCTCTGCCGTCAAAGCTCTTGGGGCTAAGCCCCCGAAAGTCCCGCATCCTCGGAATCGCAAGGCTGATTAGTCTGTCCATAAATTCATACATCCGAACACCACGCAGAGTCACCTTCAGCCCGGTATTGTCGCCCGCTCGAACCTTGAAGTTCGATACGCTTTTCTTGGCCTTGCATACCAGAGGCTTTTGGCCGCTGATCTGAACCAGGTCATCCAATGCCAACCCAAGGAACTTCTTGTCCTGAACCGCCTTGCCAACTCCCATCGAGACAACAATCTTCTCCATCCGAGGAACTGCCATAGGATTCTTGTAACCAAACTCCTTGGTCATTTCACCAACTATACTGGACTTATATAATTCTCTTAAACGTACCATCAAATCTCAGTTCCAAATATAAAAACAAAAACCACCACACCTGAGTCCGGTCAACTCTTTTTAGCCCTGGTGACAACGCCTATCTCACTGCCGTCACAGGCAACTCGTTTCTTACCACCGTTTTCCTCTATTTTGTAACGAACTCTGCTGCCTCGCGAACTCTTCGGATTTATCGGCAGCACATTGCTCATATGGATCGGCTGTTCGACATTGATTCGGCCGCCCTGAGGATTCTTCCGTGAAACCCGAACGTGCTTCTTGGCTATGTTGTGCCCCTGAACAACAACCTTGTTCTTTTCAGGTATCACACGAAGCACCTTGGCGACAGCGCCTTTATCATCGCCGGCTATAATCTCAACCATATCACCTTTTTTAATATGAGCTGCCATTTCAATTCTCTAATTAGTTCCTGTCATCAAAAACTCTACGCAACCGCCGTTTAGCCCACAGGTTTATCCTGGGGGTTTTACTTGGCCCCGCGTTTTACGCGGGATTCCATGATTTTGATTTTTTATCTTTGATTTTTGCATTTATTTACACTACTTCGCTTGCCAGCGAAATAATCTTCATATAATTTTTTTCACGAAGTTCACGGGCAACCGCACCAAAAATTCTCGTTCCTATTGGGTTGCCATCGCCATCAATCATCACTGCCGCATTGCTGTCGAACCTTACGTAACTGCCATCGGCACGCTTCACAGGGCTCTTAGTACGAATAATAACACACTTATGAACTTTCTTATCATTCAACTGGCAACTCGGCAGCGATTTCTTTATAGCAACACACACCACATCGCCCAGGCTCGCCACAGGCCGGGTATGCTTTCTACGACGCGATCCACCTCTGCCAAGGACCTTGATACACAACGCCGACTTCACTCCTGAATTGTCGGCTATAACCAGCATTGTTTCCTGTTGAATCACGCTCTATACCTTTTTATCTTTTACTAAAAACTCGAACTGACCGGTTCTGTGAAACGGTCCGTTTGACTAAAATGCCTTATCCCACAGCTGACTTTTCCACAACGCCCACAAGACACCAGCTTTTGGTCTTGCTGTAAGGCCTGCTTTCGACAATCTCTACCATATCACCGACACCCGCCTTGTTATGTTCATCATGGACGCTGATTTTCGTCCTGCGCTTTATATATTTGCCGTATCTCGGGTGCTTGACCTTGTAGTCAATGGCAACTTTGATACTCTTGTCACCGCTTTTGCTCACCACTACAGCCGTTATCGTTTTTTTCTTCTTATCCTGCATACTAAATATCCTCTCAGGTCAGACCCAAGGCAAATCATCCCTCTTTTTCACGCATTACCGTCTTAAGCCTGGCAATGTCACGCTTAGCATTAGTTATCACCTTCGAATTCTCCTGGGTCTCGGTAACTGCCTGAGAGCGCAAATCAAACAGATGACGCTGAAGCTCCTCCAGCTTACCTTCAAGCTCATCAGGACTCATCTCACGATAATGCTGCGCTTTCATTCAACGACCCTTTCTTACAGCGAATGTCTTCGCTTAACAAACCTGCATCTTATCGGCATCTTATGAGCGACACGAACCAACGCCTGTTTCGCAATATCTTCAGCCACTCCGCCAATTTCAAACATAACCGTTCCGGGTCTGACCCGGGCTACCCAGAACTCAGGCTCGCCCTTGCCCTTACCCATTCGCGTCTCCAAAGGCTTTGAACTTACCGGCTTATGAGGAAATATCCTGATATAAACTCGGCCTTCTCGATGCAAAAAATGAGTTGCAGCAACTCGGCCGGCCTCGATATTCCGCGCCGTTACCCAACTCTCCTTAAGTGCCTGCAAACCATACTCGCCGAACGCCACAAAATTGGTTCTTGAAGCGTTGCCTTTCATCTTGTCTCGCTGGCTCTTGCGGTGCTTAACTCTTTTTGGCATCAACGCCATTATTCAAACCCTTAAAAATAACCGTCTCAGGCTCCCGCCTGCTATTTCATTTCTTATCTGCCGAAGCATCCGGCTTAGGCTCCGGACCTTTTGATTCCGGCTCGCTACTTTTCACCGGCTCGGCACTTTTGACCGGTGAAGCTGGTGCGCCTGCTCCGCCGCCTATCCTTCTTTTCGCTGTCGGAGCTCCGCTTTTGCCACGAGTATTAGCGCGAGCATCTGGCCTGCGCCTCTGAGGACGAGCCCGTCCACCGCCGCGACTTTCAAGAACTTCACCGAACTTGCCCTTATAAATCCAGACCTTAACGCCAACCGCTCCGTATGTCGTCCTGGCCGTTGCCGTACCATAATCCACATTGGCATCCAGCGTGTGCAGCGGGATACTGCCTAACTTCTGCGTCTCACTTCTGGCGATTTCCGCGCCACCCAGGCGTCCGCCGCACATAATTTTGACACCCTTCGCCCCGGCATTCATCGCCGCCTCACACTGTGTTTTCATCGAACGTCGGAATGACGCTCGCTTACCCAATTGCTCGGCAATCACCTCTGCCACAAGCTTGGCATTCAAGTCAGGCTCTTTTATCTCTATAACGCTTACATTCATCTTTCGCCCGGTGAGGTCTTCCAACTCTTCTCGCAGCTTATCCACTTCACCGCCTCTGGGGCCTATCACGATTCCGGGCCGGGCACTGTGCAATGTCACCTTCACTTCGTTGCGTGTACGAATTATTTCTACTTTCGCCACCGCCCCTTTGGGCATCTGACGGTTATGCTTGTTGTCGATATACATGCGTATCTTCTGGTCCTCAACAAGAAAAACACCATAATCAGCCTTGGATGCAAACCACGTACTCTCCCACCCACGTGTAATGCCCGTCCTGAAACCTATTGGCGATACTTTCTGACCCATATTATTTTTGCCTTTTCTCCTTTTCTATACTCACAGGACTTAAGCTTCTGTCACCGTAACATGTATATGGCAGGCCTTCTTATTGATAGGATGGGCTCTGCCTCGGTCCTTTGCTATCCAGGTTTTTGTCCCGATTCGACGTCCCGCGTCGTCAACACGAGCACAACTGACATAAAGATTATCAACACCAGCCTGCTGCTCATCCGCATCAGCAACCGCGCTTTTCAAAACCTTGTCAATCATTTTTGCCGCGCGCTTTCTTGTAAACTTCAACACATCCATCGCGTCCTGAACACTCCTGCCGATTATCAGGTCGGTAACCAACCTGGCCTTCCTCGCCGAAAACGGAGCATAACGGCAGGACGAAGTCCAGTTCGACAAATCGTTTACCTCAACAGACAAAGCCGCCGCCAAATGCCGAATGTCTTCCTTACGCGGCTTAGGCTTCAAAAGACCCTTCTGCCAGTTCACAACTGCCGCCTTAGCTTCACGCTTGCCAAGTCCTGCTCTCTCAATATGCACCGCCAACTGGCCGCCGCCCATCTGCCGTTGTTCACAACACTTTTTTAACTTTTCTGCGCTTAACATCTCTTCGTTTCTCGTATTTATTGTCAGGCTTTAAGCAATAAGACACAGCAGGCTTCGTTATCTTCTGCCTGAATGACCCTTAAACGTCCGCGTCGGAGAAAACTCTCCAAGCTTGTGGCCAACCATATCTTCGGTCACAAAAACCTTATGAAACATCTTGCCGTTATGAACAAGAAAAGTAAATCCCACGAACTCCGGGATTATCGTACACCTTCTCGCCCACGTCTTTATTGGCTCACGACCGCCCGATTCAACCTGTTTGTTGACCTTACCAAACAGCTTCTCATCAACATATGGCCCTTTTTTAAGAGATCTACCCATTAAATAGCCTAAACTTTCTCTTAGTTAACTATTCTTTCTATTAAGCCTAACTCCCGTATTCGGAAAATAGACAATAGTCAATTACAGCACCAGTTGTCCCTGTCTCTTATTCTTACGCCTGCGAATAATCCTTTTGTTACTCGTATTTCGAGGATTACGAGTCTTGCCGCCCTTGGCAGGCACTCCGGTAGGAGAACACGGATGCCGTCCACCGTTGCTTCTGCCCTCGCCGCCGCCCATCGGATGATCAACAGGATTCATCGCCTTACCGCGTACGTGCGGCCTGCGACCCCTATGACGATTGCGGCCAGCTTTACCTATCCGAACATTCTGATGGTCCGGATTGCTCACGCGACCAATCGTAGCGCGGCATTCTTTGCGAACAATCCGCATCTCACCGCTCGGCAGAACTATAGTCACCCAGTTACCTTCCTTGGCAACGATCTTTGCCGCGTTACCCGCGCCTCGGACCAGCTTACCTCCCTGACCCGTTATCATCTCAATATTATGAATCTCCATACCTGCAGGAATAGATGACAGTGACATCGCGTTACCGAGCTTCGGTTCACAACTCAACCCACTCTCGATCATATCCCCGACCTTTATACCCAAAGGCGCAAGTATGTATCTTTTCTCACCGTCGGCGTAATACAACAGCGATATAAAACAGTCCCTGTTCGGGTCATACTCAACCGTAGCAACCCTGCCGGGAACACCGTCCTTGTTACGCTTAAAATCGATGATGCGGTAAATCTTCCGCGCCCCACCGCCTCTAAAACGCGTAGTAGTGACCCCGTGATGGTTCCTTCCGCCGTTCTTCTTTATCCGCTTGCAAAGCGACTTCTCAGGCTTATGGCCTGTCAGCTCACAGTAGTCATTCACCGAACTGTTCCTGCGCCCTGCACTTGTCGGTTTGTAAATTCGAATACCCATAACACACCTTCACATTCTGCTCATTTAGAACAAATCTATGTGGAAATCCTTTTCCAGGAAAACAACCGCTTTCTTCCACGCCGCCGTCATACCATGGTGCCTGCCTCTGCGACGATATTTGCCTTTGCGGTTGGAGGTTCTCACCTTATCAACCTTAACATCGTATATCTTCTCTACTGCATTCTTTATCTGCGTTTTGTTTGCCTTTTTGTTCACCTCAAAGCTGTAGGCTCCCTTTGCAGCAGCAAAGTGCATCCCCTGCTCAGTAACCAAAGGCCGAATTATCACGCTATAGTTATCCACCACAGACACCCGTTAATTTTCAGTAGCTTCTTCTTTACTCAAAAGAGACACAAAAGCATCCTTCGTAAACAACAGTTTACTATGGTTGCAAATATCGCCCGCATTCAGTTCCGCCACAGGCGTAATCACCACCTTCGGCACGTTCCTCGCCGATTTATAAAGGTTTACGTCCGCCTCGCTCGTAGTCACGAGACAACTGCGCTCTATCTTCAAATTGCCAAGAACGCCCACAAACTCCTTTGTCTTTGGCTCTTCAAACTTCAACTCATCTACCACCACAACGTTATTGCTCAAAAGCTTTTCTAATACTGCCGAATCCCTCGCCAGCCTCCTCTGCTTCTTTGGCATCCGCTTGCCAAAATCCCTGTTAACCTTGGCAAAGGTCACACCCCCACCGACTCGCTTGCCTGTTCTTATGTTACCTACACGGGCATTACCCGTGCCCTTTTGCCTGAACAGCTTTCTGGTCGAACCTTGCACCATCCCACGACTCTTGGTCGCAGCCGTCCCGACCCGCTTGTTGGCATGATACATAACAATCGCCTGCTTAAGCAGCGGATACCTCACATGGCCGCCCAAAGCCGACTCATCGACCTGTAAGCTCTCGATTTCTTTGCCTTCTCTGTTGTAAACCGCTATATCAATCATCCGTTAATTTCCGTCTTCTGCTAAGCCTTATTGGAACTGCGAACTATCACATACCCGCCTGCAGGCCCCGGCACCGAGCCTTTCACTACCAGTAAATTCTTATCCTGGTCTACTGAAACCAGGCCGTGACCTTTTGTCGTGACACGACAACCGCCCATACGACCTGCCATCTTCTTACCTTTTTTAAGATTGCCGCCATGCCCCGCATCGCTGGCAAAACTCGATATCGAACCCGGTGCCCTGTGCTTACGTTCAGTACCATGCGAAGCGGGAAAACCACCAAAACCGTGTCGCTTCATAACACCGGCAAAACCTTTGCCCTTGCTGGTCCCAATGACTTCAACGTACTTGGTCTGGTCAAAAACTGAAACCGTCACCGAGTCCCCGGCTTTATATTCCGACTCAGAATCATCAGGCAACCGCAACTCTTTGACAAAACGCTTGGGAGCGGCTTTGGCTTTTTCTGCGTGTCCAACCGCCGGCTTCTTTCTCCGCGAAGGCTTGACATCATCGTAGCCCAACTGAATCGCGTTGTAGCCATCCGTCGTGACCGTTTTAACCTGCATTACTGCGCAAGGCCCCGCATGTATGACCGTAACGGGCAGCAAATTGCCCGATTCGTCATAAACCTGCGTCATACCAATCTTTTTCCCAAGCAGCATCAACATTTAATAATCACTAATCAATAATATTGCCATCCCAGCCAAAGCCTGTCCCCGCGAAGGCGGGGGGCCGGGACAGTAAGCCTTTGTTTACGCTTTTATTTTCACAAACACACCCGCCGGAACCACCAGACGGTTCAAAACTTCCACCGTCCGCGCATTGGCTTCATAAATATCTATCAGCCGTTTATGAGTACGCAACTCAAACTGCTCACGCGATTTCTTATCAATGTGTGGACTCCGCAGAACCGTATATCTTTCAATTCGCGTAGGCAGCGGAATCGGACCGCTGACACGGGCGTTGGTCCTGCGAGCGTGCTCTACGATCTCCTTGGCTGACGAATCAAGAATCCTGTGATCGTAGGCTTCCATTCTGATTCTGATTCTTTCACTCTCTGCAGCCATATCCTGTCCTTATATTTCTACCTGTTATCGTCTTATCACAAATTCAAACCTTAAAATTTATAAGGTTTTGAAGTATATCAACTTACAAACCAAACGCAAGTCAAAAAAACCACTCTGGCCGTACACCGGCCCTCTTCTGTTTAACCCATTCTTTTGATTTTGGCAGGAAAGGCCTTTTTATTGACTTCTCGCCGCTGTTATCACCAGCCGCAAATCCCGCTTTCAATCAATAACTTCGCCTTCCTTAAACGAATACGACTCAAAAATACCATCCCTGACCACAATACTTCGATATGCTACAGCCCAACTGATTTCGCAAAGTCCTCCTTGACAATGCTCGCTACGGCTGAAAAACTCAGAATGTAACACGTAAGTCAATTACTGTCAACACTATGTTGCAAAAATACTGCCTTAAATGCAAAAAAAATATTATTTTTTTTTAAAAAATTATTTTCTTAGCTACCTGTTCCGGCACCTTTTCATAGCTCAGAGGCTCCATCGTGAATGTTCCCCGCCCCGCTGTGGCACTTCTGATATCGCTTGAATACCCAAACATCTCCACCAGAGGCACTTTAGCGTCAATTATACGCATATTCCCGTGTATATGACAATCCGTGATTATGCCCCTTCTTCCAAGCAAATTACCCTGCACTGCCCCGAAAGTCGATTCCGGCACCACCACGCAAAGCCGCATTACAGGCTCAAGCAGAACAGACCCTGCCTTCTTAAGCCCCTTTTCTATCGCTATCGCTGCCGCCTGCTCGAACGCTATATCCGACGAATCAACCTGATGCGATGAACCGTCCAGCAACACAACCTTAACACCTATCACCGGATAACCCGCCAGAATCCCACTGCCCAAAGCATCTCTGGCACCATTTTCCACAGAAGATATATATTCTTTGGGCACATTACCGCCAATACTCCTGTCCTCAAACTCAACATCCCCCTTCCAATGACCGTCTTCGGTCAATAAAGGTTCTATCGACAAAACAACATGACCATACTGACCATGACCACCCGTCTGACGTACAAATTTACCCTCCGCTTCAGTAGCCTGGTTAATGGTCTCCTTGTAAGCCACCCTCGGCTTACCAATCCGGACATTGACCCCCTTTTCCCTGACCAGCTTGTGCTCCAGGACCTCCATGTGCAACTCACCCATCCCGCTGATAATTGTCTGGCCCGTCTCACTGTCATATTTACACTCAAAAGTCGGGTCCTCACGCTTCAAGGACGCCAGCGCCTCAGACAGCTTCTCTTTATCTGCCGAACTCTTTGGCTCTATCGACATACTCATCACCGTTTGTGGAAACTCGATACTCGCAAGAGAAACAGGGCTCTTCGTCTCGCATATCGTATCACCGGTAAGGGCATGCTTCAGCCCTACCACCGCAACAATCTCACCCGCGCCCGCACTATTGAGCATTTGCCGGTCGTTGGCGTGCATCTGGTAAATCCTTGTGATATTCTCACGCTTGTCCCGGTTAACATCCAGCACCCTGCTGCCCGATTTCAACGTGCCCTGATAAATCCTTATAAAATTCAAATCTCCGTGCGAGTCATGGGTAATCTTAAACACAAGCGCAACAAAGCTGCCCTTCGGGTCACACTGGACCGATACTTTCTTGTCTTTCTTGCCCGGCTTATGCCCTTCTATCTCTGGCTTATCCAAAGGAGAAGGCAGATACTCCACAACACCGTCAAGCAGCCTTTGAACACCTATATACTTCAATGCAGAACCCACAAAAACCGGATGCAGCCGCCCTTCCAGCACACCATTTCTAATCGCCCTGCTGATTATCTCGATACTGATAGGCTCATCATGAATATAAAGCTCCATCATCTGGTCATCGTGCTCCGCTGCAAGCTCTAACATCTGATGCCTTCCTTCTTCGGCAGCCTCTTGCAATTCAGCGGGAATCTCCATCTCCTCGAAAGTCGCGCCAAGCTTTTCGGTTTTGTAAAAAACCGCCTTCATCGCTATCAAATCTATTAGCCCGGAAAAAGAATCTTCAGCGCCTATAGGAAGCTGCAGTACAATAGGATTGGCAACAAGCTTATCGCGAATACTATCGACCGTCATCTCGAAATCGGCACCGACTTTATCCATCTTGTTCACAAAGCAAAGACAGGGCAACTCGTACTTCTGGCCCTGACGCCAAACCGTCTCACTCTGGGCCTGAACTCCTTCGCTGCCGTCAAACACCGCCACCGCACCGTCAAGAACGCGCAATGACCTTTCTACCTCAGCCGTAAAGTCAATATGCCCCGGCGTATCGATAAGATTAATCTCAAAACCCTTCCACGGACATTTCGTCGCTGCAGAGGTAATGGTAATCCCCCTGCGCTGCTCTTCTTCCATATAGTCCATAACAGCGGTGCCATTATGAACCTCGCCCATCTTGTAGGTCCTGCCCGTATAATAAAGCACACGTTCGGTCACCGTCGTCTTGCCGGCATCGATATGCGCCATTATCCCTATATTGCGTATTTTCTCGATTCTACCTGTCATCAAACTTCCACAATTTTTATTACATGTCTTATCTTAATATTGTCGTCAAAATCTACATAATAAAAAAACTGCCACGGCTTTTTTTAAATCCCGTGGCAGTTGAATCTATCAATTATCACCAGGCAAAGTGCGCAAATGCCTTATTCGCCTCAGCCATCCTGTGCACGTTTTCACGCGTAGTCATCGCCCCGCCCCGCTCATGATAAGCATCAATCAATTCAGTGGCCAGTCGCTGACACATGGGCTTTCCCTTCTTGCCTCGTGCCGACTGGATTATCCAGCGAAATCCAAGCGACTGCTGACGCTTGGCGCTTACCTGCATCGGAACCTGATAGCTCGAACCGCCGACACGCTTGCTGCGAACCTCTATCATCGGCTTTGCGTTATTTACCGCCTTCTCGAATACTTCGACAGGCTCGGTATCTTTTTCGGCTTTGCTTATAATATCCATAGCGTCATAAAAAACCCGTTGAGCAACACTCTTCTCGCCGTCCCACATCAAGCAATTAATAAACTTCGAAACCAGCTTACTATCGTATTTTGGGTCGGGCTTTAATTGCTCTTCTGAAGCGGTAAATTTCTTCGCCATTACTTTTCCTCGTTATCCTTTTAACTTTTATCTGCACCTAAAGCTCGGGGCAGCAATCTATTATTGCCCGTTACGCCTTCTTTGCCCCGTATTTACTTCTGCCCTGCTTACGATTACTCACACCCGCACAGTCAAGAACACCGCGAATTACGTGATACCTCACTCCCGGCAGGTCACGAACTCGACCGCCGCGAATCATAACCGTACTGTGTTCCTGCAGGTTATGGTCTATACCAGGAATATAAGCGGTAACCTCCTTGCCGTTAGTCAACCTCACACGGGTGATTTTACGAAGTGCCGAGTTCGGCTTCTTGGGAGTCTGTGTTCTGACAATCAGGCATACACCTCGTTTCTGAGGCGAACCGCTGATATCCGATACACGCTTCTGGCCTTTCGTTTTTGATCTCGCTCGTCTAACTAACTGATTTATTGTCGGCATAATTCACTCACTAATCTCTATTTCCTGTTAATCAATTCCCAAAGCTTCTTTGACAGCAGCGTCCGCCCTTGCTTCTGCCTCTTCAACTTCCTTAATCTCTTCGAAGCCCTTAGGCAGCGGAGCTTCTACAAGGTGTTTAATCTTCATTTCCATATTAGGCCTGAAAGCCGTCCCTGCCGGTATCAAATGGCCAAGTATGACATTTTCCTTCAAGCCGCAAAGCCTGTCTATTCTACCAGCTAATGACGCCTCAGTCAAGACTTTAGTTGTCTGTTGGAAACTGGCCGCCGAGATAAAGCTCTCAGAACCTAATGATGCTTTGGTAATACCCAAAAGCAATGTCTTGGCGGTCGCAAACTTCGGCCTTCTGCCCTTGGCCGCCGTACCGCCAATCATTTCAACCCTTTCGTTGATGGTCGCAAGCTCTTCCTTAGCAACAATCTGGCCTTTTTCCAAATCGGTCACGTCACCAACCTGCACAATTTTGATACTGTCGGCCAACCGTTCATTCTTTCGTCGGAACTCGAATTTATCAATAACTTCACCCGGCAGGCAATCGCTGTCGCCGATTGAATCGATTTCAACCTTTCGCATCATCTGGGACACAATTATTTCAACATGCTTGTCATTGATACCTACATTTTGCGACCGGTATACATTTTGAATTTCACCAATCAAATATCGTTGCAGGGATTCCTCGCCTTTAATACGCAGAATATCATGCGGGACAAGAGGCCCGTCCGTCAAAGCGTCACCGGCTTCAGTCATATCACCGGTGTGCACATTAAGGTGCCTGTCGCGAGGAATGTGATGATCTTTTTCCATACCGCTTTCGCTTCGAACTATAACAGTCATCTTACCCTTGCGCTTATCACTTCGAAGCTCAACCCTGCCGCTGATTTCAGCCAGTGCTGCCGGGTCTTTGGGCTTGCGAGCCTCGAACACTTCCGTGACTCTCGGCAAACCACCTGTGATGTCCTGCGTCCCGCCGGTAGCTCGAGGCTGCAACGCAAGCAACTCACCTGCCTGTACCTGCTGACCGCCAACAACCTCAATTCGGGCACCTGCCGGCAGATAGTGAACATCAAGTATTTTACCATTGGCATCTTCTATGATTATTTGCGGATGCTTGTCACCTTTGTGCTCGATTACCATAGGCTTGCCTACCTGACCAACTCGCTCTTCTTCGATGCGAATCGTCTCACCTTCTATAACATCCACAAACTGAATAATACCCGCCACTTCAGCCAAAATCGGCGTACGATGCGGGTCCCACTCAAACAACGTTTCACCGACTTTTACTTTCTTGCCGTCCTTAACCAGAATAATCGCACCATAAGGTACCTTGAACTTATCAAGTTCACGTTCCTTATCATCAATAATAGCTGTCTCGCCGTTGCGCTTCAGTGCGATCACTCGAGTTGTACCGTCCTTGTCTTTGTACAAAACCGCATTCATATTGCGATGTTGAATCACTCCATCATGAGTTGCTTCCTGCGAACGCTCCAGAATCGCCCTGGAGGCAATTCCGCCAGTATGGAATGTACGAAGTGTCAACTGTGTACCCGGCTCACCGATTGACTGCGCCGCGATTATACCAACCGCCAAACCCTCTTCCACAAGGCGGGACGTGCTCAGGTCCCAGCCATAGCACTTCGCGCAAACTCCATAAGAGCTGTCACAGGTCAAAGTGCTTCTGACCCTTATCGCGTCAAGCCCTAATTCTTCAATCCTGGCCGCTGTCTCAGGTGTAATAACCTCGTTTTCTCGAACTATCATATCGTCGGTAATGGGGTTGCGAATGTTATCTCTGGCGGTTCTGCCGATAACAAGCTCCGAAAGCGGTACATCAACCTGATCGCCCCTGCTCAGTAAGCTCTTGGTTATTCCCTGCAATGTCCCACAGTCTCGCTCGGCAATAATAACGTTCTGAGCCACATCAATAAGTTTACGCGTCAGATAACCCGAATTTGCCGTCTTCAACGCCGTATCTGCCAGTCCCTTGCGAGCGCCATGTGTAGAGCTGAAGTACTCAAGAACTGTCATCCCCTCGCGGAAGTTGGACTTGATGGGCGTCTCGATAATCTCACCGCTGGGCTTGGCCATCAACGCTCGCATACCTGCAAGCTGCTGAATCTGATCCACGCTGCCCCTGGCTCCGGAATCACTCATAAGATATATCGGGTTCAGGTACGCCGCACCGTCTTCGGTCTTATCTTCCTTGAGCCCCACCATCATCTCGCTTGTAACCGCCACACGCGCATTCGTCCAGGCGTCAATAACCTGATTATATCGTTCACGGTCGGTCAAAACACCGGCACGATAATTCTTGAGAATCTTCTTAACCTTCTTTTCCGTCTCTTCGATAATATCTTGCTTCTTGGCAGGTATCTTCAAATCGGTAATACCAAAGCTCAAACCAGCAAGGGTTGCATGTCTAAAGCCTGTATCCTTTATCCTGTCAAGCAGATCAACCGTCTCAGCGCTGCCCACGAATTTAAAGCAGTCACTGATTACACGGCTCAACTTCTTCTTAGACATCGTCATATTATAAAAAGGCATCTGCGCAGAAAGTATCTCATTAAATATACATCTGCCAGCCGTCGTATCGGTCAGGCTGGTCGTCTTTTGTTCATCTTTTTGATTCGCCGGCTGCTCGTCGTCGTCGGCAATTTCTTTATCGCTGCCAATACGCACCTTAACCTTGGCATGCAAATGAATCTTGCCCATCTCGTAAGCCATTATTGCCTCAAACGGGTCTCTAAATGCCATCCCTTCGCCTTTTTTCCCATCGTCTATCCAGGTCAGATAGTAATTACCCATCACCATGTCCTGCGAAGGCCCGACCATCGGAGAACCATTGGCCGGCGAGAAAACATTGTTAGTGGTCATCATCAGTGTATGGGTCTCAGCTTGAGCCTCGATACTCAGAGGAAGATGAACCGCCATCTGGTCACCATCAAAGTCCGCATTGAAACCGCTGCACGCCAGCGGGTGAAGCATTATGGCATTGCCTTCCACCAGTATCGGCTCAAAGGCCTGAACACCCATCCGGTGAAGAGTTGGTGCACGGTTCAGCAGCACTGGATGCTGATGAATCACATCCTCAAGAATGTCCCATATCTGCTCATCACGACGCTCTATCATTCTCTTGGCGCTTTTAATTGTATCGGCAATGCCCTGCTGTTTGAGCTTACGAATAATAAACGGCTGATACAACTCCAACGCTATTCGCTTCGGCAAACCGCATTGATGCAGCTTTAGATGCGGACCAACCACGATTACAGAACGAGCCGAGTAGTCTACACGCTTGCCAAGCAGGTTCTCACGGAACCTGCCCTGCTTACCTTTAATCATATCACTCAAACTCTTCAACGGCCTGTTATTACTGCCAAGTACAGGACGACGACACCGATTATTGTCCATCAGCGAATCAACCGCCTGCTGAAGCATCCTCTTTTCATTACGAATTATCACCTCCGGTGCGTTGAGGTCTATGAGCTTTTTCAAACGGTTGTTACGATTAATAATTCGCCGGTAAAGGTCATTCAAGTCGCTGGTCGCAAAATTGCCGCTCTCAAGCAATACCAATGGACGCAAATCCGGAGGAATAACCGGAACAGCATCAAGCACCATCCACTCCGGCTTGTTACTGCTGTTTCTTATCGCGTTGACCATCTTAAGACGCTTACCAAGCTCCTCGATTTTCTGCTGACTGTTGGTCTTGGTAATATCAGCCCGTAACCCGGTTGACAACACCTCCAGGTCGATACCCATTAACAAAGTCTTGAGCGCCTCTGCACCCATCAACGCCTTGAATGCACCACCATATTTATTTGTTGCATCGATATATTCTGCCTCGCTAAGCAGCTGTCCAACCTCCAGAGGACTCTGGCCTGAATCGGTAACAACATAGTCCTGGAAATAAATTATCTTCTCCAGGTTCGACGATTTCATCGACAAGAGGGTGGAAATATGATTCGGTATCGATTTGAAAAACCATATGTGCACACACGGCGCTGCAAGGTTGATATGCCCCATTCGCTTGCGGCGGACACGGCTGTGCGTAACCTTCACTCCACAGCGGTCGCAGATTATACCCTTGAACTTCGTACCTTTATATTTGCCGCAAGCACACTCCCAGTCGCGTTCAGGACCGAAAATCCGCTCACAGAACAAACCATCCTTCTCAGGACGATACGTACGATAGTTAATAGTCTCAGGTTTGCGAACCTCACCGAAAGACCAACTGCGAACATCGTTCGGACTGGCCAATGAAATCTTCACCGAGCCGTAATCGTTAATGCGATCGTAAATACTTCCTAACATTTAAGGTTAACTCCTTATCTGCATCTTTAAATTCTCAACCGCAGTCCTGCTTACAAAATCGTACTCCCCAACCGTTTCTTTTCAAGTTGGATATTCATTCCAAGCCCTCGTATCTCATTGCACAGCACGTCGAATGACAACGGCGTGCCGGCTTCGAGGGTATTTTTCCCTTTAACCATCGATTCATATATCTTGGTCCGCCCTTCAACGTCGTCACTCTTGACCGTCAGCATCTCCTGCAGTGTATACGCCGCACCGTAACCTTCCAGCGCCCAAACTTCCATCTCGCCGAATCTCTGCCCGCCGGTTCTGGCTTTACCACCTAACGGCTGCTGAGTAATCAAACTGTAAGGGCCCGTTGCTCTTGCGTGAATCTTGTCATCCACAAGATGATGCAGTTTCATCATATACATATATCCAATGGTCGCCTTCTGGTCGAACGGCTCACCGGTTCTGCCGTCATACAGTTGCGTCTTCAACACCTTGGGAATAGTTACATAGGACTCGTCATCAGGTGGCGGCTGCTTATTCTCTTCCAATTCAGCTTTGCGCTTGGTCACACATTCGTTGGCCTCAACGACCAACTCACTAATCTCTTGTTCTGTAACTCCGTCGAAAACCGGCGTAATCGCGTTAAAACCTAACACCTTTGCTATCCAGCCAAGATGTGTCTCAAGAATCTGCCCAACGTTCATTCGGCTCGGAACTCCAAGAGGATTAAGCAGTATGCCAAGACTGGTGCCATCCTCAAGGAATGGCATATCCTCTTCAGGCATAATCTTGGCTATAACACCCTTGTTGCCGTGACGCCCTGCCATCTTATCACCTATTGACAGCGCCCGCTTGGTCGCAACATAAATTTTAACCATCTGCAGCACACCGTTGGGAAGTTCATCGCCGCGTTTCAAAGTCTCCAGCTTGCGTCTCTTTTCTTCCTGAATCTCGATAATCTTTACCCAGAATTTATCATAAATCTTCTTCGCTTTTTCACGAATCGACGCCGGCCTGACCCACTTAATATTAAAGTTCTCCACCTGTTCATAAACAACTTCATCATCTGCACTGACACCGACTTTCTGACGCGTGGATGGGTCAACTATATTAATATCCAGCTTAGCCAACATAGCATCAGTCATCTGCCTGAATATCATGCACTCTTTGCTGCGCATCTGCTTCTCGTATTCTTTCATCTGCGCCCCCAGAGCCTTCTTTTGTTCATCACCACCCGCACCACGCCGTGTAAACTGCTCGGTCTTTATCACCACTCCCTCATATCCGTTCGGCAACTCAAGCGAATCATTTTTAACATCCTCGCCTGCCCTGCCGAATATCGCGTGCAACAGCTTTTCCTCCGGCGTTAACTCGGTCTTGCCCTTCGGCACCACCTTGCCCACCAGTACGTCGCCGGGCTGCACCCTTGTTCCTTCGCAAATTATCCCGTTTTCATCAAGGTTCTTCAGTACCTTCTCGCTGACATTGGGAATGTCGTTAGTAAATTCTTCTTTCCCTAATCGTGTCTCGCGCACTTCTGCTGTAAATTCGTCGATATGAATACTTGTAAAAGAATCGTTCTTGACAAGCTTCTCGCTGACAATAATTGCATCCTCAAAATTAAAACCGTCGAAAGATACGAACCCTACCAGCAGGTTCTTGCCAAGAGCCAACACGCCGTTGTCAGTGCCGCCGCCGTCAGCTATCACCTGGTTCTTGCTGACTTTTTCGCCAAGCTTAATTACCGGCTTGTGATTAAGACATGTCCTTTCATTCAGTCCAACAAATTTGGCCAGTTTATAGTCATCCGTCTGGTCAATAACTATCTTCGTAGCGTCCACAGCGGTAATTGTGCCGGCGCCTTTGGCCCGAAGCACCATACTCGAGTTCTGCCCGACCACCTTTTCCATACCCGTCCCGACCAGAGGTGCTTCACTCTTTAGAAGCGGAACCGCCTGACGCATCATATTCGAACCCATCAAAGCTCGGTTTGCGTCATCGTGTTCAAGAAACGGAATAAGTGATGCCGAAACTCCGACGATCTGCTTCGGAGAAACATCAATGTAGTCAACTTCATCGCTCATAACGGTGGCCAGTTCTCCGCTTTTCCTCGCCAATACCATCCCTTTATGAAGCTTACCGCTCTGGTAATCAACACTGCTCGGAGGTGCCAGTATTGTCCTCATCTCTTCATCGGCTCGCAGGTATACTACCTTGTCCGTAACTTTGCCGTTCTTGACCGTCCTGTACGGTGTCTGCAAAAACCCATATTCATCGATCGATGAAAATATCGCCAGCGAAGAAATCAATCCGATATTGGTTCCTTCCGGCGTCTCAATCGGACAGATTCTGCCGTAATGGCTGATATGAACGTCACGAACTTCGAACCCCGCGCGACGCCTGTTCAAACCACCAGGACCCAACGCCGACAAACGCCTCTCATGCGTCAACTGGCTCAAGGCGTTGGTCTGGTCGACTATCTGGCTCAACTCACCACGGCCGAAGAAATAATTGATACTGCTCGAGACGCTCTTTGAATTAACCAAATCTGCGATGCGGACAGGATCAGTGCTCTCTCTCCTTATGCTCATACGTTCCTGAACCGTCTTGCGAAGCTTCAGCAGCCCCTTTCTGATTTCCGAAGCCGCCAACTCATCTATCGTACGCACCCTTCGATTGCCAAGATGGTCGATATCGTCAACCACGCCCTCCATGTTGCGAAGGACCATAATATACTTCATTGCGTTAAGAAAATCTTCGGCCCGAAGCGTCATCGCGTCCTCGCTCACCGCCTGCTTGAATTTACGGTTCAGCCTGAACCTGCCGACCTTACCAAGACGATAACGGTTCGTGTCGAAAAACTTCTCTTCGAAGAAGGTCTTGGCCTTTTCCTTATTTGGCGGATTACCAGGCCGTAATCTCATATAGAACTTCAGCAGCGCATCTTCGTGGCTCTGGCAGTCATCTTCTGCAATGGTGTTTAATATGATAGTATCCTTCGCCTTCTCGATAACTTCGACTTTCTTGATCTTGCTTTGCTGTATCAACGAGGCTTTATCGCCGATTTGCGCACCGGCTTTAACTATGATTTCACCGCTTTCGGTATCTACTATCGGCCCCACCGCCCACATATCGGGCGTCAGTTTACTTCTCATTACACTTTTTGTGGGATAAAAGGAACGTAAAATCTCTTCTGAAGTGCCGCGTTCCGGGTCTATCGCCCTCAAAAACACAGTTGCAGGTATCTTGCTCGACTGGTCGATTTTAACAACCAGAACGTCCTTGCGGGTAACTCCTATCTCTATCCAGCTGCCCCTCTCAGGAATAATTCTGCCGCCGTGAAGTATCCTGTCGCCTTCCTTGCTGGCTATGATAAAATCAACACCGGGACTTCGATGAAGCTGACTTACTATAACACGCTCGGCCCCGTTGATAATAAACTCTCCGCCGCCTATCATAACCGGCATCTCACCAATATAGATGGTCTGCTCGGATATGTCCTGGCCATCCTGCCTCGTCAGTCTGCAGCAGATTTTCAACGGATAACCATAGGTCAGCCGCAACTGACGACACTCCCTGGACGTATAGCGGGGCTTCTCCAGTTCATAGTAGAGATACTCAAGACACATACTCTTGTCATAGCTCTCGATGGGAAATATCTCTTGAAACAGTTCTTCGAGCCCGGCGCGTTTTCTCTTTTTTATTGCCACATCCTGCTGCAGAAAATGACCATAGCTCTCTCGCTGCACCGCTACAAGATCCGAAATCTCAACGGCATCGACGACTTTACCAAAATTGCGGACAGGTCGTGAAACCATCTGGCACTCCTTAGTATTAAGATTCAGTTGTTCTTACGTTTTTCTTCTTCTTTTGTTTTTTACTAACAGCCAACCGGCGGTAAATAACAACTTTTATGTCAATTCAACTGTCGCGCCAGCTCCCTCAAGCTGCTTCTTGGCTGCCTCGGCGTCTTCCTTGCTCAGGCCTTCCTTCACCGTCTTCGGTGCACCTTCAACAAGGTCCTTGGCCTCTTTCAGACCCAGTGCCGTCAACGCCCGTACTTCCTTGATGACCTGGATCTTTTTCTCGCCGAAACTTTTCAGAACCACATCAAAGCTGGTCTTTTCCTCAACCTCTTCAGCCGCACCACCTGCCGCCGGGGCCGCCATCATAACCGCACCGCCGCCTGCCGCAGGCTCTATACCATGTTCTTCCTTGAGATAATCGCCAAGCTCCTTGGCTTGCATCAGCGTAAGGGCAACTATCTTGTCACCAAGCGTCTTGATATCCTTGCCCCATTTTTTCGCCTCTGTTGTTTCTTTTGTTTCTTTTGTTTCTTTTGTTTCTTTTGCTTCTTCCGCCATTTCCGTTAACTCCTGTCAATCAACGCCTCGTGGTAGCCGAAACTACGCCGTTTCGTTTAACCCCTTGCAGGGACAGCCACGCAGGCTACATTATATTTCCTTTAATACTTAATTTGTTCCATAGAAAACATTACAGTTGTCATTGCGAGGCAGTGAAACTGCCGCGGCAATCCCGGTTTTTTGAGCTTTGAGATTGCTTCGCAGAGTTTATGCTGAGCAAAACAAAGTGCTTGCAATGACCCAAAATGACATCTTTTCTACACAACATTCTAAATTCTCCTCACGCCGCCTGTTTCTCTGCCTTTTCTATAATCGCTTTAACACAGCCGGCGATAATGCCTGCAGGCGAAGTAACGCAGGACGCCAGTCTCGCCGCAGGAGACTGGGCCAGCATAACAATCTGGCCACAAAGTTCAGCACGCGTCTTCATCTTGGAAAGTGACGTCGCCGCCTCGGCATCTAAAGCAGAACCATCCAGAAACGCGCCTTTAATCTCCAGGGCCTTTACCTTATTGACCCATTCGACCAGTTCTTTAGCAACGTCAACAATACTGTCACCACCATAAGCTATAGCGCAGGTACCACTAAACAACGTCTCAGCCCCGGCCATCTGATGGCTCCGCAACGCCTTTTTGAATAGTAAGTTCTTAACCACTGACAATCCGATATTCTTTTCTTTCAACGCCCCACGCATCAGATTATTGTCAACGCCGTTTATACCTTTGGTACTGACAACAAGAAAATTGCGGATATCATTGTCATCTATCCTTTTTCCCAACTCCGTCTGAACCAAACCTTTAATGTACTTACTCATTGCGCCACCCGTTTCGAAAAATATTAATCAATAATCAACTGTTATCCCGGGACTCATTGTCGCTGATATACTCATCCTCTTGATATATGTCCCCTTTGCCGCTGCCGGCTTTATCTTCTTTATATGCGAAACAAACGTCTCGATATTCTCCACCAGCTTCTGGTTCTCGAAGCTTTGCTTTCCAACCACCACGTGCAGGTTTCCGCCGGCATCGTTTCTATACTCGACCTTCCCCGCTGCAAACTCTGCCACCGCCCCAACAACGTCAGCCGTGACCGTTCCGTTTTTCGGAGAAGGCATCTTGCCCTGAGGACCAAGAATCCGACCAAGCTTGCCAACCTTGCTCATCACCTTAGGCGATGCAATCGCTACATCGAAATCCATCCAGCCGTCAGATACCTTCTTTACCAAATCATCGACACCAGCGGCAATCGCACCGGCGCTTTTCGCCGCCTCTACTTCCGAGTCATCGCAGAACGCGATAACCTTTTTCTGCTTGCCTATCCCGTGAGGCAAAGATATCGAGCCGCGAATCGCCTGGTCGGCCTGCTTCGGGTCGATGCCAAGATGCAGAACACACTCCACCGTCTGATCAAACTTAGCAGAATTAAATGATTTGACCTTTTCAACCGCCTGGGCCAAACCTACCGACTCCTTGCCAACCTGCTCGGCTTCCTTCTTATATCTCTTACTTTTCGAACCCATAAACTTCCCCTTATTTCGTAAATTGCAACTGTGCCCAGCCGCTGTTTTCACTACCACTATTAACAAAACAATTGCCGTGGTCAGCAATAATTAATTCTCTATCTCAATGCCCATGCTTCGGGCCGTACCTTCTATAATCTTGGCCGCCTGATCTAAATCGTATGCGTTCAAGTCCTTGAACTTGGTCTCGGCAATCTTGCGAACCTGCGCAGCGGTGACTTTGCCGACCTTTTCCTTGTTCGGAACTCCACTGCCCTTGGCAACCTCTGCCTCTTGTTTCAGCAGTACCGCCGCCGGCGGACTCTTTACCTCGAAAGTAAAGCTCTTGTCCTTATAGAGAGTTATCACAACCGGCACAATTGTACCGTCCATATCCTTTGTGCGCTCGTTGAACTGTGAGACAAACTGACCGATATTAATCCCGTGCTGTCCCAGAGCCGGGCCTATAGGCGGTGCCGGCGTCGCCTGACCACCTTTTGCCTGCAATTTAATCTGTACCGCTATTTCTTTGGCCATCATTCACCTTTTTCGCTTAAAGCAAAAACAACAATATCTCCAAAAACTCAATCAGGAATCCCACCCTGCTCCCAGCATGATTCTGCCGCCAGCACCTATATTTTCTCAACCTGCCAATATTCTATATCCAGTGGCGTGCTTCGGCCGAATATCGTAACTATAACCTTAACAATCCCTCGCTCCTGGTCAATTGAATCGACCATACCCTCGAAATTCTCAAACGCGCCCTCCCGAATCTTAATCTGGTCACCCTTCTTAAACTCAACCTTAATGCTCGGCGCCGCTTCCGGCTTTTCCGCCTCCAGAAGCATCTTCGCAACATCCGTGTCACGCATCGGCGTAGGAATACCCTCCGTACCCACGAAATCACCGACTCCGCTGGTCTCTTTAATCATAAACCACGCCTGCTCCTGAACACGTCCCTTTTCACCAGGCTCCATCTCCATAAAAACATAACCAGGATACAGCTTGCGATTATATACCGTCTGCTTGCTGCCACGAATGCGCTTAACCTGCTCAACGGGGACCTCTATCCTGCCCACAATCTCACCAAGATCGTGAATCTGCACCTTCTGCGAAAGCGCTTCCTTAACGCTCATCTCTTTATTCGACTGAACACGTAAAACATACCACTGCATATTAAAACACCCACATTTATAATCAGCGTATAACTTCCAACTTTTGTTTAGCCCCCATGTCTATCCTGGGGGTTTTATTAAATTACCCGCTTTCGGCGGAACTTTTTTTGCCACTGATTTCACTGATTAACACTGCCCAAATTTCACATTTCAAAACTTCTTGCCTCTTTACTTCTTTACTTCTTGCCTCTTTACTTCTTTTTTCCGTCATCTGTGAAATCCGTAATACAAACGTTCAACTCCTTGTTTTTTATGCGTGTTTTTTCGACAACACTGATGTAATTATTTGAATATTAAAGAGTTATCCCGACTTGTCGGGATTCCGAAGTTTTTCGTTTTTCACTTTTACTTTTTAGTTTGGTTGCGGCCAAAGGCCGCGCCAAGTTTATCTGTGGCTAATACCAATTCTTATACAATTCAATTCAACAGCCAAGTAAACAGCATATTGAAACTCAAATCCGTAAAACCGATAAGCGCCGCTACTAAAATCACAACCACAACAACGATGAATGTCGAAACTGCTATTTCCTTCCTGCTCGACCAACTGACCTTTTTCATCTCGCCTTCAGCCGCTATCATAAAGTCTGAGACTGTAGGTTTATTTATCAGCCAGAAAATCAAAAGCCCCAACACCACAAACAACCCTGCCGGCACCATAGTCTCAACCCATAATCCAAAGTCAGAAGCCTGAAGTTGCGCATAAAGTCTAAGACACCCCAACGCTGCTATTAACCCCGCTCCGAAAGCGGTGCAAAGCCGTGTGTATTTGCCCTGACCACGCTTATAAATTGCAAACATCATACCGCACAAGCCCTTTCCTCAGACCCACAACTCCAACACTAAATCCTCAATTCCACATTCTAAATTCCTGCCCTGAACTTAGCTTGCTGTGAGCGCAGCCTGCCGTGAGCATAGTCTGAACAGCCGAAGGGCCAAATCCTTCTCTCTGTCCTCCGTCTTCTGCCCTCTGCCTTCCGCTCCAAACCAGGCCAGGGAGGAATCGAACCCCCAACCTTCGGTTTTGGAGACCGACGCTCTACCAATTGAGCCACTGGCCTATTCTCTATCCATTTATTTCCTAAGCCGGAATCCCCGCTTTGCGGCGATTCCGAAATTTTGATTTTTGATTTCTAACTGCATAAACCAATTTTTACAACACAAGCGAAACTATCTATAATATTTAAATGTCCCGCTCTATTTACGCCGTATCTTATGCACAGTATGCTTCCGTTCGCTCTTGCAGAATTTCTTCAACTCTATCTTCGGCGTACCTTCTGCAACACTGACACTGGTTCGATAATTCCTCTGGCCGCACTCCTTGCACTCAAGCCAGACATTTTCCCGTTTGCTCTTTTTTTTTGCCATAAAGTCTATCCTGCAAAGCAGACCCGCCTGTCTGAAACAAAACTGCTTCTGTCCAACCGGCCGCGATTATGCCTCGCCGGCGACTCTGCCTTCAATGCTTGCTGCGTTTCGACAATTACTCAATAATCTTCGTTACCACACCAGCACCTACCGTTCGGCCGCCCTCACGAATTGCAAACCGAAGCCCTTCTTCCATAGCGATTGGACTGATAATCTCAACCTCCATCGCTATGTTGTCACCAGGCATACACATCTCTGCCTTCGCGCCTTCGCGCGTCTTCAATGCGATAATCCCACCGGTAACGTCGGTTGTCCTGAAGAAAAACTGTGGCTTGTAGTTCGGGAAGAAGGGCGTATGACGACCACCTTCTTCTTTCGTCAAAACATAAACCTCGGCATCGAATCTGGTATGCGGAGTTATTGTCCCGGGAGCCGCTACAACCTGACCTCGCTCCAGGTCCTTCTTCTCAACCCCACGAAGCAGGATACCGATATTATCGCCAGCCTGTCCCTCGTTCAAAGTCTTATTAAACATCTCTACGCCGGTGCATACTGTCTTCCGTGTCTCTTTGGCAATACCCACAATTTCAACGTTATCGCCAACACGGACCACACCACGCTCTATCCTGCCCGTGCCGACCGTACCACGCCCCTTAATACTGAAGACGTCCTCAATCGGCATAAGGAAAGGCTTGTCAATCTCACGCTCAGGCACCGGAATATAGTCATCAACCGCTACCATCAACTCATCAATGCTCTTGCACGCCTGGTCGTCTTTGCCTTCGCTGTTCATCGCCTCTAATGCCGAACCCTGGATAATCGGAATATCATCGCCCGGAAAATCATACTTACTAAGCAGTTCTCTGATTTCCAGTTCTACCAGTTCCAGAAGCTCAGGGTCATCCACCTGGTCGACCTTGTTCATATAGACTATCATCTTCGGAACATTAACCTGACGGGCAAGAAGGATATGCTCACGTGTCTGAGGCATAGGCCCGTCACTGGCCGCTACCACCAGAACCGCCCCGTCCATCTGGGCAGCTCCCGTAATCATGTTCTTAACGTAGTCGGCATGCCCCGGACAGTCCACGTGCGCATAGTGACGCTTCTCCGTCTCATACTCCACGTGCGCGGTATTAATCGTAATGCCGCGCTCTTTTTCTTCGGGTGCATTATCAATCTCCTCGAACCTCTTGATGTTGCCGCCCCCGGCCTTGTGCGCCAGACGCATCGTAATTGCCGCCGTCAGCGTTGTTTTGCCGTGGTCGATATGACCGATTGTTCCAATGTTAACGTGTGGTTTTGTTCTTTCAAATACTGCCTTAGCCATTTTACTATAAACCTCCTAAGTGCCGTGTTAGTACTTGTTTATTCCTAACCTGATTTCAATATTCTAATTCCAGTTTTTATATAACCAATCAACTCACAGCCGAAACTGCCAAGAACTCCACAATCTTACGACCGCAAACATTCTTCTGCTATCCCGGCCTGATTTGCTCGCATTTAGCTGCTGATGGGACTTGGACCCATGACCTCGTCCTTACCAAGGACGCGCTCTACCACTGAGCTACAGCAGCGACACCGGCACCACCACCGCTATCGCCCGTGGCGAGCCGAATAAACACAAATACCATACCACAACCCTGCTCCCATAAGCGAAAGTCCAGGGTGAGGCTGCAAAAAAACTATCCTATTAACAATGTAAACACGGGAGTCTATAGGAGTTTACACGAAAGTGCAAACACAAAAAACATAAAAAAATGCAAAAAAACCAAAAATTTTTCATTTTTTCAAATAAACACCCCAAATGTGCTCCCGTACCCCCCTTATTTACTTGCCGTACGTCCTCGTTTATAATATGTTCGCTCTCGCCGGCAACGGCAATAACTGGCCGCATATAAGGCCTTAAAACCTAACCAACGAAAGGACAAATTATGCCGATGAACCGACGAAATTTCCTCAAAACTGCCGCCGGTATCTCAATCGCGACCGCTATCCCGACCATTGCCACAGCCGCCACAGACCCGCCGTCCCGAAAAAGCAAGCGACTGGCCCGCGAGCAACTAAAGCAACAAGCCCGCACCGGCTATCCGCTCAACATCTATCTCCACGAGAAGGACCTGAACCGCGTCATGGTCCAGTGGGCACCGTGGCCAACAGACTATTTCACCCTCTGGGCACCCGAAGCTTTTATGTTCGGCGATGGCAAAAATTTTGTGATAAAAGAACCGGTCAACTGGAAATCCGATGGCCCAGACCTTCGCATCGAACCCGCCGACGTATCCTACGGCGGTTTCTCAATCCGGTGGCAGGCGCGCCTCGCCCCGCAAACCGATGGCGTTAATTTCCAAATCTCCGTAACCAACACCGGCCAAAACCCGCTGCGACCTCAATTCAGCATCAATAGCTGCTTCAACTTCATCTACGCACCCGACTTCATGGACAGCACCGGCGACTTCACATTCTTCAGAACCCGCGGCCGCTGGCAGTCAATGACATCACTTCGCCGACCCCATGCGAAAATTTACGGCCACGACCCATACAATTTCCCCGTCAAAGGCTACTGCGAAAACAAAAACGTTGCCGCCGACGCCGAACCACCAGTCCTACCTGCCCTGAGCGAAGCCGAAGGGAGCGAAGCCGAAGGGGTCCGCCGAATTTGCGCCGACTCATCATTGGTCGTAAGGGTTGGCCGCACACGCCAATACTGTATCGGCTACGCCTGGGACAAAGCCGTGCGCCTCGACATCAATTTCAACCGTTTGCATTGCATCCATTCGGTCCCGGCCCTGGGCCCACTGGCACCAGGCAAATCCGTTACAAGAAATGGAAAATTCTACTTCCACAAAGGCTCAAAAGATGATTTACTAAAAATGGTCAACGCGGGAATCTAATAAATTAATCAATTTTTATCCTGAGCAACCTCAAGGGGCCTGCCGTGAATCTCAGGGATGCCCTACCTCAATTATGCGACCGTAAAGGCTTTTATACATGTGCCCGGTCGTTTCCGACTGCCAGTAACCAAATACCTGGGCTATCTGCGCAGAGAAGAAAAACGCCGCTATGATTATAACCGCATACGCAGCAACCGAGACCCCGACTTTCCCCCGCAGCAGCGAGAACCCAATCGCCCCCTCAACCTTGCATGCCTCGATACAGCTGAAACAAGCCGTGCATTCCACCGACCCGACTCTTTCCTTCTTATCAACAGCTATCCGATTAGGGCACGCCCGCCCACACTTACCGCAATCCACGCACTTATCAACATCACGCCTGATTGCCGCCGGACTAAATACCGACGCAAGACCCAGCAAGGCACCATAAGGACAGAGATAACGGCACAAAAAGTTCTTAAAAAGAATCGAAAGAAATCCCAGAACCACTAATACTGTTATTGCTGTAGTACTGATGTTGCTGAAAAAGAAATACATTTTCACATCAGCTATTCTATTGTAAGGGCTATGGATAAATTCCCGAAGCCCCACCACCGGCATCCGCAAAATAGAATAAAGAAAAAAGCCCAGCAGAGCATATTTAAGCGACCTTAGCATCATATCAAGCCATTTTGGTATCGACGGATTTCGACCCAACAGCTTTTTACCGACCTTGTGCGCCCATTCCGCCGCTGTACCAACCGGACACACCCAACTGCAAAAGCCGCGTCGTACCGACAAAGCTAAAACCAACGTCAAACTAAAAATCACCAGTCCCGCCGGATGAATCCGGTTAAGTACACCCGTCTTTACAAAATAGACCAGACTCATCAAAGAGCTTATCGGCAGATACCCCTCAACCGCCGCCGGCCGACTACTGACAGGCTCATACATAGACCCACTAAGAGAGAGCACGAAGTTATAAAATTGAAAGCCAAGAAGGACTGAAAAAAGCACAAAGCCTATCTGGACAGCCGGACGTAACCATTCAGGCCGCCCTTTTGGCCCCGTCCATGCTTGTTTCGATAATTGAAAATCCTTTTCCTTATCACTGGACATCGGCAAAAATCTCCTCTTTCAATTTGATTATTCCAATCCTTTCTACAACAGCCGCTATTCGTTCACCCGTCTTGGCCCTATGGTTTATTATTTTAAGAAAACTCTCCACCACCGCGCCCACACAAGAGCCCTGAACAACACACAACTCCTGCCCAAATTTCGGATGCCTCCCCATCCTGCCGCCCACCAATATCCGAAACCGCACCCCCTCCGACTCAATCGCCCCCTGCGCACACTCCTTTATACACAACCCACAGCCGACACACCGCTGCGCAAAGATTTTTGCGATGCCCCCCTCTACCTTTATCCCACCTTCCCGACACACCTCTTCGCAGCCTCCGCATCCATCGCAACCGCTCCCAATCCGGCAAGGCCGAACGTTTGCTATGATACCGACATCTTTTATTTGAGGACCAGAACACGCATTAGGACACCCAGCTATCGCAACCTTAAGCCGTAAATGATCTTTACATCCGCCTTTACCCGCCGTACTGACTATCGCCGACCTCTCCACCACCGCCGCGATTCTCTCCGCCAGCAGGCAGCACTCAGCAAGACCAAACCGGCAGCCGCCCTCAACCCCGCGACAGCCGCTAACTTCATAACAACCCAAAACCTTACCAATCACACTTTCCACGTAAACCAACCTCAATTAAATCCCCACATTTACCTACAAGCTTCTTTTTCTACTGTTCACCTGTTTGTGGCCATAACACTTTTAACTTTTTACTTCCTTCTGCTCTACTGTCAACTGCTCTACTGTCTACTTTCTTTGAGCCGAAGGCTCAACGCTCTACTATCTCAGGCCAAAGGCCTGCCGCCCAAACCCATCCTAACAAATCCCCCCAAAAAATGCATACAATATTTCCCCCCAGCAAAAAAATTCCACCCTGTCATTGCGAGGAACGAAGTGACGCGGCAATCTTCTTTTTCTACTGTTCACCTGTTTGTGGCCATAACACTTTTAACTTTTTACTTCCTTCTGCTCTACTGTCTACTTTCTTTGAGCCGAAGGCTCAACGCTCTACTATCTCAGGCCAAAGGCCTGCCGCCCAAACCCATCCTAACAAATCCCCCAAAAAATGCATACAATATTTTCACCCGCCGCCCCCGAACCAGTCCGCAGAATCCCCCGTGACGTCGAGTTCGTCAACTTAAAACTAAGGCAGGGCCAATACTTCTTCACAGAAATATGCCAGCAGGGCATCATCCTATACGACTCCGGCGAAGTTGAACTAAGCGACAGAAAAAAACTTAACCCCGCCGAAACAAAACAACACGCACAGGAATACCTTGATGATGTCTTTGAAATAGAAAGCTTTGTTTAGGACAAAAAAAGAGGGAGGCGCGCCGAGAGTATCCCAGGTTAATTACAGATCCCCTAGGGTCCCGGAACTTAAACTCCCCTTAGCCTCAGAGCTACCCAGGCCTCACCAATTTCTGTAATAATTGGCTTTTTAGAGGGTATCTGGACTCTTTGGCTTCAAGGACGCGCCACCCTATCATTAACTTACCGATGAGTTTACCCATGGCATAAATCCTCCAAAAAGAGGTTATCAATGACAGGGAAGCCCTACGCCTCCCGTTTTAATTATCTCTTCTTTTTTCTATCGGGCCGTTGTGTTAGAGCTGATCCTGCAACACTCTTTGCTTTTTTTGAAGCACTCTTGCTTCGTAGTAAGCTTGAAGCTGTTTTGCCTACTCGTTTTGAGGTTTTTTCATTCCGTGCCATTTTGTGTGTCCTTTCATAAAATTTAACAGTCTATTATAAAACACTTAATTTAAAACAATTTACCTTGAACTCCCGTTTGAACAAAACGAACATTTGCTCTAATAGTTCCAAAAGATCCTCCAATATCAATGACAATATGCCAATGTCCGTAGCGTGGAGGGGCCAAGCGAACCGGAGATTTAGTAGCCCATCCCCCATGGTAGTTAAATGAACCTCCATTTTGATACGCCGAAAAATTAGAATCATCTAATAACATCACATTAGCCTGGGTATCTATAGTGACTATCGCTATATTGGTTGGGCCTCCTGTAAAATCCGTATGTATAAATTTCATCTCTTAACTTCTTGATATATTGTTAAAAATTAACCGCTCAAGGTAATATAATTCTTTTTGTTGTTCTCTTTTTAGTTTGAACACAGAAAGTTAGTATATCATATGTAGTATTAAAAGCTTCGATATGAAACTCGTGGGCATCACCATTATTGTCGTCGAAAGAACATGCAAAATTAGCCACTGGTCCACCTCGGCATATTTTGCAGTTTTTATCTAATTCATCTAATATTTCTTCTGGCAGCAAATGCCCAAATTGCATCTCAAATTTTTCAGATTTTACGAAATGACGATATCTTTCTTTTTGATCTGAATCAACTTTCCAATATGGCCTACTAACCAACATTGCCATAGGATAATCATGTCCATGCTCAACGTATCTTCGCAAAGTAGTTGCATAAGTTCTGCCGTATCGTTTCTTCAATCTCGCTATACTGGCCCATTCTTTTTTTGTATCATAAGATTCTTTTGTAAAAACTGGACCACAAAACATTAATGCAGATGCAGCATAATTTGCCTCAGCTTCAA
>SDBV01001051.1_pt1 | contig 40835 bp, 38 predicted proteins | sample 2277081 | NCBI WGS metagenome assembly SDBV01 (sample SAMN10402039, study PRJNA504765) | marine sediment metagenome | isolation source: marine sediment core GS10_PC15, 223 cmbsf | place: Arctic Ocean: Southern Knipovich Ridge | collected 2010
CCTGAACCTGCCCGGCGTTAACATTACAGTGCCCCACAAAGAAAACGTAATACCTCTGCTCGATAAAGTCAATGAAGAAGCATCTTTTATCGGAGCGGTAAATACAATAGTAAATTCCGAAGGTACTCTTACCGGTTATAACACGGACGGAAGGGGATTCATCAGTTCACTTTCGGAAGAAGGAATTGAAATTGATAAGAAAGATATTGTTATAATCGGGACCGGAGGCGCATCAAGAGCAGTCAGTTATTACCTGAGCGAAAAAGCATCAAGACTTTCTCTTTATGATATAGACAGGGAAAAATCAGGGCACTTGACGGATGATCTTAATAAAATTCGCAGTAATGTTGTCCTGCTGGACAGCATTGAAAATATCGGGAAACCCGACATAATAATTAACGCCACTCCGCTCGGCATGAAGCCTGACGATCCATTACCGCTAGACACAGCCTTTATTTCAGCTGATATGGCTGTATGCGACCTTGTCTACAAAAACACAAAATTCCTGCAGGAAGCTGAAAAAAAGGGAGCCAGGACCATCAACGGCTCAGGAATGCTTTTATGGCAGGGTGTCCTTGCCTTCGAGCTATGGACAGGAGTAAAGCCCCCGGTAGACCTCATGCGAAAAGTTCTTCTTGAGAATATCGGGTAGAAAGACAAAAATGAACGGAGAATGACGAGTGACGATTGACGATTGACGAAGGGTGAAAAGAAAATGACGAATAGCGATTTACGATTTACGATTGACGAAGTAAAAAAAGCTGGTTATTCTCCGTTCAGCCGTTCCTTCGTCACTCGTCAATCGTAAATCGTCACTCGTCACTTTCCGTTAATCTGTTCCCTACGTCTTATAATCCGTATCCGGTGCCGCGCATACACAGTTCCTGCCCGCCTGTTTTGCCGTGTAGAGCGCATCATCCGCACTCTTCAGTACACTTTCCCATGATATATGTCCTGCAGTATTGGAACAAACCCCGCAGCTGATTGTCACTGATTGAGGATCATTGTTTTTATGCTCTATATTCAACGATTCAACTGCACCCCTTACATTCTCTGCAACTCTTAAAGCTGAAACACTGTCCTGTTCCGGAAGGATTATAACAAACTCTTCTCCTCCCCAGCGGAAAATCTCGTCTGTTTTTCTTATTGTGGCCTTCATTGCATTTGCAACTGTAACGAGCACGTAATCACCTTTCTGATGGCCGTAAGTATCATTATACAGCTTGAAGTTATCAACATCACAAATAATAATGCTGTAAGGATGACTGTACCTGAGCGACATCATATGGATACTCTCCATCTTTTTGTGAAAACTCCTCCTATTGCCTGTTTGTGTAAGAGGATCAATATCGACAAGCCTGTTGAGCTTTTCATTCAGACCTTCCAGCTCCGAATGTTTGTTCTCAAGAAGTGTCATCATATTATTAAAGCTCTCTCCGATTATGTTAATTTTATCTTTAAAGGCATATTTATATACCTCGCATTCTTTGCAGTCCCCGAATTTAGTTGCAAAATATCCCTGCGCCTTCCCGCCGCAAAAAGTGCCTGCAACCTGCCAGCACCTGAGGTTTTCAGACATATAACTGGGACACTTTTTTTCCTCACATTTCTTGATCTCCCAGCATTTCAAAAGATCATCACTCTGAAACCTGACATTAAAACTCTCATATTCCATGACCTGTTCTATACTCACAATTAATTTTTCCTGCGCCTCCTCAAGAACAACACTATATGAGGCAATTGCCACATTCTGCCGCCTGATGATCTTATCAGCCCTTTTAATAATAATTTGCCAGAACATGAAAAGAATCGTCATAGCAATCATTACCTCCAGGGGAACAATGTAAATTTCTTTACTGATTACGTTAAAAAGAGTGCTGACGTCCCTGTGAATTTCAAAGGCGCCTACAATCTCATTTTCAGATTTGTTATATATATTCCTGTAAATGGGAATGTAGACCGAAAGCAGATCTATTGAATATGTTCGATTCTCCCCTGTATTCTCGTCTCCATATCTTGTCCCGCGCCTCTTTAAGTCTGACGTTGTATCGCCTCCCAGCGCCTCTTTTAAATTCTCGGAACTGTCGATCATTCCCATAGTCCCCGGATCAGTAGAATAAATAGCCTTACCGGAAAGATCAAATATCCTGAGTTTAAAAATATCTTTATAGTCATACAAATAAGTTCCGGCAATTTTGTCCATCTGAATATGCTTGGAAGAACCCTTTTCAATCTCCTTCAGGGAACCATTTTTCTTCAGGTCTGCATGTATAAAATCACTGTAAATCCGCTGATTAAGCTGATGTGCAAATGTTTCACTCGTAGATATTGAGTAATCGATCAATGCGCTTTTATGGTTCCATATAATTATGAAACTCAAAACTACTGTTAAAACAAGGATAACAATAAGGTTGAAAACAGAGAAATACTTGTTAAGGTTAAAATGTTCAAACTCACTCTTTTTTATCATTTTTTGATCTAACGCTACTGTCCTTCTTAATATTATTTCGAGTTTTTTCACTTAAATCTTTAGAAATTAAATATGATAAAAAATGATAAAAAAAGAGGGGTAACTCATTGATAATACGCCGGATAATACTCTATAAATGCCTAAATCCCGGCATTTGATTTATTTTCAACTATCAATGGAAGGGAAAACACGGTTCCTGCCGTCTGATTTTGCCCTGTACATCTCCTCATCAGCATGTTTGAGTACCTCTTCCCATGGGATGGAATTCACATCTTCAAAATCATTACAGGCGACTCCTATGCTTACTGTCACGACCCCGGATTCAACACCAATATTAAAAATCCCTATTGACTCTACGGTAGCCCTGACGTGCTCCGCGGCATCCAATGCGGATGAAAGGTCCTGCTCGGGTAAAATTATCACAAACTCTTCCCCTCCCCAGCGAAATATTCCATATGTTTTTCTTATGCTTTCTCTGAATGCATTTGATATCTGGATAAGAGTATTATCTCCCTTCTGATGGCCGTACGTATCATTATAAATCTTGAAACCATCGACGTCACAGACAAGAATGCTGTATGGATGTCGATACCTCAGGGATGTCTGGTGAACATATTCAATCCTCTTCTGAAAACCCCTGCGGTTTCCAAGCTGGGTCAGAGGGTCTATATCTATAAGCCTGTTAAGTTTTTGATTCACCTGTTCAAGCTGATGATGCTTGTTCTCCAGCAGAGTCATCATGTTGTTAAAGCTCTCACCAATTATGTTGATCTTGTCTTTAAAGGCATATTGATATACTTCACATTCACTGCAGTTATCGTATTTATTGGCAAAATACCCCTGCACCTCCCCGTTGCAAAATGTCCCGGCAACCTGCCAGCATCTGAGATTATCCGACTTATAGCCCGGGCATTCTTTTTTCTCACAGTCCTTAAACTCCCAGCATTTCAGGAGTTGACCACTTTGAAATCTCACATTGAAACTGCCGTGTTCAACTACCTGGTCAATGCTCTTAATTATTTTCTTCTGCGCCTCTTTAAGATCAGAGTCATGCGATGCAATCTCAACATTCTGTCTTCTAATAATCTTACTGGCCTTTTTATGCCAGAACATAAAAAAAACTCCAATGGACAGCAACAGTTTAAGGGGGACGGAATAAACTTCCTTTTCGATCACTTGAAGAATACCTTCAACATCCCTGCTGATTTCAAATGCCCCGACAAGCTCACTGTTCGACTCTTTGTAAATATCCTTGTATACAGGGATAAAAATCAGAAGCAGGTCCACTGAATCTGTTTGCCCATTCTCTACAGAACCACTTCTATCCCGTATCCTGCGCTTCTGCAGCTTGAAAGCTATATTGCCCATCAGCGCGTCTTTTAAATTTCCGGACTTGCTGATGATTCCCATGTCCCCGGGATCCGTTGAGTAAACAATCTTTCCCAGGGTATCAAAGATCCTGAATTTAGCGATATCTTCATAATCATTTAAATAAATTTCCGCGATCCTGTCCATCTGAAGATGCTTTGAAGAACCCTTTTCTATTGATTTCAAGAAGCCGTATTTTTCCACTTCGGCAAATATAGAGTCACTAAAAATACGCTGATTAAGTTGACGGGCAAGCACTTCGGTTGTAGAAACCGAGAATTCAATTAATTTATTTTTATGGTTCCATATTATCATGAAACTCAAAACTGCCGTTAAGAGAGTGATCATGCTAATGTTGAAGACAGAAAAATACTTATTCAGACTGGAATATTCAATTTTCTTTTTCATTTTCGAATCAACGCTTGTCGCCCTCGTATTATTTCGGGCTTTTTCATCTAAATCTTTAGATTTCAAAAAATTGCCATTTTTTATTTTTGTCAGCCCAGGATTCAACACCTTTCTCCTACTTTTGACAATTTTTCTCTTCAAATGCTAGTATTTTTTAAATCTTGTCAGTTGAGACACAGATTGTGGTCTAAAAACAATTTTCTATGAAAAGTTAACAATCAAAGGGCACTTCTTATCCAAATGAAAATAGCGATAACCGGCAAAGGCGGAGTCGGCAAGACAACAGTATCTGCTCTGTTGAGCCATTTATACGAATCCGAAGGGAAAAAAGTCATAGCAGTTGACGCTGACCCAGATGCCAATCTTGCTGCTGCACTGGGTATATCAAAAACAGACATTGAAAATCTCAGACCAATAGCTGAACTCACCGAATTAGTCGAGGACAGGACCGGTGCAAAACCTGGAAGCAGCGGAGGGATTTTCAAGCTTAATCCCCGTGTTGACGACATTCCGGAAGGCTTCGGCCATAAATTCAACAATACAATACTGCTTATAATGGGCAGGTCCAAGTTTGCCTCGTCAGGCTGTTACTGCCCTGAACATGCATTGTTAAGGAGGCTTTTAAAGCACCTTATAATAGAGAGAGACGAAGTTGTAATTGTTGATATGGAAGCCGGTATCGAACATCTCACGAGGGGGACGGCAGAAGGCGTCGATGCCTTTATAGTTATAGTAGAACCAGGGCAGAGAAGTATTCAGACCGCTGATACAGTAAAAAAACTGGCTGCGGAGCTCGGTATCAAAAGAGTTTTCTTAGTTGCAAACAAAGTAAGAAAAGAACAGGATGTCGATTTTATCAAAAGCCGGGTAACTGATATTGAGTTCCTCGGCAAAATCAGTTTCAACGACAGCATAATGGAATCAGACATCCAGGGGATCCCTTCATATAAAGCTTCAGAGCAGACACTTGAAGAGGCCGCGATAATAAAATCAAATCTGGAGATGCTGATTGAAAAAAAGACTTAGAGAAAAGCTTTTGAAAAAACGGGACTCTATCCCGCCGGAGCAAAAAGCCCTGCAGGAAACATCAATTGAAAAAAGGCTTTTTGAACTGGATAACTTCAAAAAGGCAGACAGCATATTAATGTACGTTTCGTTCCGTTCTGAAGTAAATACCAGAAAATTTCTGGACGATATACACAAAATGGGCAAGAGATTAATTCTGCCCCTGGTTGATGCAAGGCATAAAGTATTAAAGCTTTACGAAGTTAAAGATAACTCAGAGCTTGCCCCCGGATATATGGGCATTCCCGAACCCGATGTAAGAGAAAACCGCAGGGTTACAATAAAAGATATTGACCTTGTGGTAATTCCGGGTACTGGATTCGATATTCAGGGAAACCGCCTTGGATATGGAGGCGGTTATTATGACAGGCTTCTCAGTTACGAATCAAAACAGCTCGCAGAGGTAGAACACATCCCGACCGTTGCCCTTGCCTTTGAAGAACAGATAGGGGAGGAAATTCCTGCAGAACCTCATGATATACAGGTGGATATGATCATTACCGATAAACGGTTGATTAGATGTAAGAATTGATTTCATTCAATTTTGTAGGGGCAGGTCTTGTGCCTGCCCTGGCTTAAACAGGGGCAGGTGCCTGCCCTGTTTTTACCGTCCAGTCGCAATTCCAGGGCACCCACAAGAGGTGCCCCTACATCAAACAAAAACACCATCCTCTTGACATTCTGCATTCCAAATATATAAATTTATATCCTGTCCTGTATCACGGACTGACCTTATATTTACACATTTAATCATAATTATAGGAGGACTGTATGGCATACAGAGAATACAAAGACCGTATCGGCGGCATGAATCACTGGTTATTTGCCCAGGAAGATTTCAAACACATTATTGCCCGTCCATTCAGGGGAGAAGAATATTCAACTGTTATAAACGGCTCGGGAATTGTTAAGGGAGAACAGAAATATCCGAAGGGATACCAGGAAACCATCATCCCTGAACTCAAACGCAGGGCTGATTTCTTCAAAGAAGTCCCGGCCCTTAAAGATATTAACGCAGCTGATTCAAAAGTCCTGACGGTTTTAGTCGGCGATAAGGACGATCCGGCAGTAGCAGCCTCACGGAGTTATGTCGGGATGAAATCAAATTCAACAAAGCAGTCCGGACTCTCCAGCATGATGGAGGAATTCCCTTCCACAGTCACAACCGCGGAAATGTATGAAAAACTGGCGCAGTGGAACAATGACAGCACTATTTCCATATTGATGTTTCAGCTTCCCTTTGGAGGTAAGGCAGGGAAGGAGATTAACACAACTACACTATGCAACCGCATAGCACTCGAGAAAGACGGCGACGGCCTCAATCAGATGACTCTGGGCCTTATGTCACTCGGTGCAGAGCGTTATTATGACTGCTGTACACCAAGCGGCATGGTAGACCTTGCCAGCGTGTATCTTGTCAGAGAAAAAGGCGCAAAGCTCCGCCCGGACGGAATTGCAAGTTTTGCAGGACAGGAAGTCATCGTTGCCGGAAGAAGCAACATTGTCGGCGAGCCCCTTTTCAATCTCCTGAAACGCTTTGATGCAACAACACTGGGACCACTGCATACCCGGACAGGATCAGGCGGTTCTTCTGATAAAGAAACTCAATTGAACGTTTATAAGGACCTCTCGAAACGTGCGGACATTGTATTCGGCTGCATGGGTTTCCATCCGTATAAAGTTCATGCAGATACAGAATACTTCTTTACTTCCGATATGCTGAAGGAAGGCTGTCTTGTCATCGATGCATCAACATCCTTCAGAAAAGACGGCAGAAAACCATATGGCGACGTTGATCCGTCAGCCCGCTCAAAGGCCGCTGCATTCACACTGGAGACAGGCGGCGTAGGCCCTGCTACCGTGACCAAACTGGTCCACCAGGGATGGCTCGGAATGCTTTACCAGAATATAGATAAAGTCAGACAGGCCCTTGAAGACAATAAAGCGGTAACTGTATCAACTTTTACAAAACTGCTCGCATCTTATGCTGGAGCAAGTGAAGCTGATGCCGGTGATAATGCTGAAAAACTCTTTAACAGGGCCGTAAATGCTGACAGCCATCCGGTCCATGCTATAGATGCACTGGAAGCTATATTCCCGGCTTTGATGGGATAAGCAGGATTACAGATGATCATGCAGGGGCGATCCGGCGGGTCGCCTCTTTTTTTAACAACTAACGACGAATATCGAATATCGAATTACGAATATCGAACCGCAGAAGTGAAAAGCAGAAACTTCGAAATTCGACATTGGACATTCGTAATTCGATATTCGTCGTTCTTCTTTCCATCATAAAACCCTTTTTGACAGCCATTATCCGCAAATGTTAAACTTTTTCACTGTTTTCACCTTGCCGGGATAGCCATATGAATAAGAAAAAGATCGAAAAAGGCGTAAAATTAATCCTCGAAGGTATCGGAGAAGACCCTGAAAGACCTGGCATAAAAAATACGCCCAGTCGTATTGCAGAATTATATAAAGAAATATTCTCCGGCCTTGAAACCCCTACTGAAGAAATTCTTGTACCAATCGAAGGCGAAAGCCACGACGAGCTGGTCCTTCTTAAGGACATCCCTTTCTACTCGGTCTGTGAACATCACCTGCTGCCCTTTATCGGGAAAGCCCATATTGCATATATCCCGTCCGGAGGCAAGATTGTCGGACTGAGCAAACTGGCACAGGCCCTTGAGGTCTTTGCCAAGAGACCGACAGTCCAGGAGCGTCTGACTACCCAGCTTGCAGATCTTATCATGGAAAAACTGAAACCCAGGGGGGCGATGGTTATCATTGATGCCGAACACCTCTGTCTGTCAATGAGAGGCATCAAAAAACCTAATGCACGGACAGTTACATCAGCAGTCAGGGGAATTTTTCGCACCAAGGAATCAACAAGGCTTGAACTGCTTGAATTGATAAAAAAATCGGATTGATTTAATAATAGATATAGAACCGTTAAATATCCCCCCCTTTTGCAATGGGGAAAGATAACAATAAAAGGAGAATCAAATGATAGTCACCAAAAAACGCGAACTGAACGACTTAATGGAAAACATTAAGAACTACAACAGTTTCTTTCTCATTGGATGTTCAGAGTGCGCATCACTCTGCGCAACAGGGGGAGAACCAGAACTCAAGGCCATGAAAGAAACACTTGAAGCAGAAGGCAGGAAAGTTACGGGTACTTTTGTGGCAAAAACAGGCTGCCAGGTACTGGGCACTAAGATTGAGTTAAAGCAGTTCAAAGATGAACTGGCCAACACCGACTGCATACTCGTGATGTCATGCGGTGCAGGCACCCAGACAGCAGTTGATCTATTCAAAGATAAACCTGTGTATCCGACTAACGATTCCCTGTTTCTCGGCAATATGACCCGGCTGCAGATGTTTGATCAGAGATGTTCTTTATGCGGGCAATGCATCCTTGACAAAACCGGCGGTATCTGCCCCGTTACAGCATGTCCGAAGGGGCTGTTGAACGGTCCGTGCGGCGGCACCAATGAGGGTAAATGTGAGGTAAGTTCTGATATAGAGTGTGCATGGGTAAGAATTTACAACAGGATGAAAAACATTGATCAGCTGGAAGACATGAAAAAAGTCGTTGAGCCCAAAGACTGGTCCGCGGGCAATACCCCCATGAACCTGAATTCCCGCGAAAAAAAGGAGGAAAGTAAAAAATGAGTTTTAAAGATACTCTTAATTCCGGTAAATTTACTGTTACAGCAGAAGCAGGGCCGCCTAAAGGGACTGACATAAAAAAAATTGTCCATGAAGTTGAAATGCTCAAAGGCAAAGTTGACGGCGTCAATGTTACGGACAACCAGTCAGCGGTCATGCGTATAAGCTCTACGTCTTTCTGCAAGATCATTCTCGATATGGGACTTGAGCCCATTCTCCAGATGACTTGCCGCGACCGAAACCGTATAGGACTTCAGTCAGACCTTCTTGGGGCAAGCATTCTCGGCATAAAAAATGTCCTTTGCATGACAGGTGACCATCCCAATGCCGGAGACCATAAAGAGGCAAAGACGGTATACGACATCGAATCAGTACAGCTTCTCAATGTTGTTAATTCCCTCAACAACGGTAAAGACATGATGGGAAATGAACTACAGGGATCCACGGATTTCTATCAGGGAGCTGTGGTCACGCCGGAAGCCAATCCGCTTGAGCCCCAGCTTATGAAGTTTGAGAAAAAAATCGGGGCAGGCGCAAATTTTTTCCAGACACAGGCGATTTACGATATTGACAAGTTCAAGGAGTTCATGACAACTGCGAAAAAGTTCCCGGTTAAAATTCTTGCGGGTCTTGTACTCCTGAAAAGCGCCGGCATGGCAAACTTCATGAACAAGTTTGTTCCCGGGATAAATGTACCCCAGGAGCTTATAGATGAGATTAAGGCTGCAGGCAAGGAAAAAGCCCTTGACACCGGGATCGATATAATGGCCCGGCATATTAAGCAGCTGAAGGAAGAAAATATCTGTGACGGTGTCCATATCATGGCAATCGGCGCTGAAGACAAGGTTCCTCTCATAATGGAACGGGCCGGCCTGTTGTAAGACTCAACCGGTTGCATTGTATAAACTAAGAGTATAAGTCGCTATTATCCATGGAAGATAATATTTAAAGAGAATGACGAATATCGATTGACGAATGACGAATTACGAAGGGTGAAAAGAAATTGACGAATAGCGATTGACGAATGACGAATTACGAAGTAAAAAAGCTGGTTATTCTCCGTTCAGCCGTTCCTTCGTCACTCGTCATTCGTAAATCGTCACTCGTCACTTTCCGTTAATCTGTTCCTTCGTCACTCGTCACTTTCCGTTAAAATGTTATACTAATACGCTTTATTTAACGATTTTATGAATATACGGTAAATAACTGACAAATGACAGATCAATTTATTAATTTCTGGCAGCATCTACCAGAAAATATCAAGCCTTACATTTTCCAGATAGGGGAATTCCAGCTTCGTTATTACGGACTGATGTACATTGTTGCCTTTGCCGTCGTCTATCTACTGTCTCTGTACAGGTTGAAGCATGAGGATTATGATTATCCGAAAGAAGCGGTCGAAAATTATTTTGTATGGGCCATACTGGGCCTTATGCTTGGGGCAAGGATCGGGTATGTCGTTTTTTATAACTTCACTTATTATGCTTCTCATCCCCTCGAAATAATCCTTCCGTTCAGTCTTTCGGGCGGTTTTCATTTTACAGGACTTGCAGGCATGTCCTATCACGGCGGATTAATCGGAGTAACAACAGCTACCGCAATGTTCTGCAATAAATATAAAATCAGATTCTGGCGGTTCGTTGACTTTCTTATTCCTTCAATACCGCTCGGATATACATTTGGCAGAATCGGGAACTTCATTAACGGCGAGCTGTTCGGACGTATCACTTCCGCAAAATGGGGCATGTATTTCCCCGGTGACATGACAAATCAGCTGAGGCACCCTTCCCAGCTTTATGAAGCCTTTTTTGAGGGAATTTTTCTCTTCATTATTCTATGGAGCATACGCAAGAAAAGATTATTCGATGGTTTTTTCCTCGGCCTGTATATTATCGGATACGGAACCGTCAGGTTCTTTATTGAGTATGTCCGTGAGCCCGACAGCCATATAGGTTTCTTTTTCGGCTCTGTAACTCTCGGTCAGATACTCTGTCTCTGCATGATCCTGGCCGGAACTGCGGTTCTTTTTTACAGAAAAGGCAAAAAAACATAGATAAGGGACTCGGTAATATATATGTGTTATAATTATGCCTTATTTCAATTGACAGGTTAGTAAGGGAGATAATAGTATGAAGGCAAAGAGCGGAGATGCAGTAAAAGTACATTACACTTTAAAAGATATAAAAGGGAATGAAGTCGAATCTTCTTTAAAAACAGCCCCAATTGAATTTACAATCGGTGAGGGTAAGACTATCCCCGGCTTTGACAAGGGAGTCACCGGAATGACCATAAATGAAAAAAAGACAATTACCATACCTCCTGAAGACGCATATGGTCCCCACGACAAAGAAAAGATCTTTGAGTATGACAAGAATAATGCCCCCCCTGAATTTGACCCTCAAATCGGACAGACCATACAGATGCACAGACCTGACGGCAATGCCCTGGTTGTAACTATACTAGAGAAGACTAAAAAAGGTTATATGATAGACGCGAATCATCCTCTGGCTGGAAAAGAACTCATCTTTGATTTAGAACTCGTAGAAATAATCAAATAAAACCGTAAGGGCACGTTGCAGCGTGCCCCTACCCTAAAAACACATGTCAAAATTTACCATCCATGATTTTCTGAAAAAGAAAAAAGACGGCAAGAAGATCACAATGCTTACCGCTTATGATTATCCCTTTGCACATATTGTAGATGAAGCGGGAATTGATGTTATACTTGTCGGCGATTCTCTCGGAATGGTTGTTCAGGGGCTTGAGAATACATTGCCCGTAACAATGGATGAAATGATCTACCATACAAAAATGGTTACCAGGGCCGTAAAAAATGCAATGGTAATAGGAGATATGCCTTTTATGTCATATCAGACCGGTATCGGGGATGCAGTAAGAAATGCCGGCAGGTTCCTGAAAGAGGCCGGGACCGCAGCAGTCAAAATGGAAGGCGGAGCTGAGGTAGCGGACCATATCAAGTCTATGACAAAATCAGACATCCCTGTTATGGCACATATAGGTCTCACACCTCAATCCATTCACAGAATGGGCGGATACAAGGTCCAGGGCAAGACTGAAGCGGCCGCAAAAAGGCTTATCGAGGAGGCCCATATAGTTGAAGACGCCGGCGCATTCTCCCTGATACTGGAAGCGATTCCCATGGACCTTGCCAGGACAATCACGGAAGAACTTACTATTCCGACTATCGGAATAGGAGGCGGTCCATATTGTGACGGACAGGTGCTTGTACTCCATGATGTAATTGGACTGTTCGAAAGATTTGTTCCCAAGTTTGTCAAACAATACACAAATGTAAAAGAAGATGCATTAAAAGCAATTAAAGAATATAAAGAAGAGATCGAAACGGGGAAATTCCCTTCTAAAGAACAAAGCTTCAAGTAGAGGCAGCCCGGCACCTGCAAAAATTAAAGCGCAGAGAGAAGTTCTATCACCGCCCTGTTCCACCCTTCGGGCCCTATCCCGTCGGCCTTAATGCACCCTTTTACCTTACCTGTTATATGCGGGTTAAAACTTCCGTCATTTTTCTTTATAACAATGGGATAATCAACTCTTCCGAGCATCTCTATATCATTATCACTGTCTCCGAGAGCAGCAGTAGTTATTCCGCCGTAATGTTTTTCATAATATTTTATCAATATATCAACCGCCCTGCCCTTATCGCTGTCACCCATAATATGATAAAAATCTCCCATGGTCGAACTAAAACCTTTGGCCTTAATACGCTGCTCTAGTTTTCCGGCAGACGCCTCGTCCCCTTTAAAAACAAACGGTTCATCAAAATCCCGCTGCTTTGCCATTCCGGCATCAGCCATGGTAAGCCCTGTAAGCTCGACTATCTCCCCGGCACTCATATCACCGAAGCCCTTTACATCAAAACCTTCAGAACGAAGCTCCTGCAGCGCATTTCTTAAATCAGCATAATCCGCTCCGAGCTTGATAATAAAATACTTTTTTTCATCCACAGTTATATTTTTTAAGTTTTGAATTTCAATGTTTGAACTTTTAGGCAGAAATAGCCCCCCGCCATTTTCAAAGATGAAAGGATAATCATTTTTGAGCTTTTTCCTGCAATGCTCTATTTCTGTTCTTGTCTTGCTGGAACAGAGAATCAACGGGATTTTCCTGTCATGAATCAGTTTAAGGGCAGGCAGTGCTTTTTCAAATGAGTAATTAGAATCCAGCAGTGTTCCATCCAGGTCAGTGAATATTATTATTTGCAATTCTCTCTTATCAGACATTTTATTATCCTGTTATGAACATGCACAGGTATCGGACAGCATCTGTTTAGTTTATCACGATATCCCCCCCTTTAGAAAAGGGGGGCCAGGGGGGATTTGAGGATTTCTGACTACAGAGATGCTTGATGGATAGAATTATGATTTATAAAATCTCCCCTAACCCCTCTTTTCCAAAGAGGGGACAAAACAACCGTTAAAATTGATTTTCTCATAAAATAAGAGGATAATTAGAAATATGCAGAATAGAAACCGCTTTTTCACAACAAATATTCTTTTCAGTGTTAAACTTATTTATAAAATATCATTGGGATTGTTATTCAGGGAAATATTAGAATGCAGAACTCCAGACCTAAGATAATCATAGTTGAAGACGAGTGGATCATAGCCAATGATATAAAAACCTGCCTGATAAGACTGGGATATTCTGTCCCTTCAATTTGTAGTTACCGGGGAAGAGGCAATTGAAAAAACAGAAAAAAGACCGGGAACAACTGGAGCAGATTGCTACGAAATATTCGTTTAAGCTGAAACTCTTCTCTGAAATTGCAGAGAAGTCCCCTGTCGGTCTTCTGATCCTTGATGCGGACACTCAAATAATCTATTCCAACAGTGCCCTGGAAGAAGTCCACGGTTATTCTCAGGAAGAGCTTACCGGGACAACTTTTAACAAACTGAATGCAGACGCCGGGTTTGCAGAAGAAGTGATATTTCCCAGTATTAATATGACCGGCAGATGGGATGGTGAACTGCTTATAAGAAATAAGGCCGGAGAAAATATACCTATCTCGCTGGCGGCCTTCACAGTCAATCACGAAAACGGACAATCGGCCGGAACAATAGGAATTATCAGGGACATTACCGAACGCAAACTGGTTGAAGATGAGCTGATAAAGCACCGCAGCCAGCTCGAAAAACTGGTTAAATCAAGAACATCTGAATTGATTGCAGCAAATAAAGAACTTATAAGAGAAAATCGTGAACGCATGCAAATTGAGAAAAAGCTTCTTGATCATCAAAAACAGCTACAGTCACTCACTTCTCAAATATCTCTGATTGAAGAAAACGAAAAAAGACGAATTGCAACAGAACTTCATGACTGTATCGGGCAAAACCTTGCCCTTTCAAAAATTAAGCTGGGGCAGCTTGGAAAATCAGCAGATTCAGACGGCTTAAAGAGCGATATAGGGGAAATCCTCAAAATAATCGAGCAGACAATTACTGAAACAAGGACATTGACTTTCGAGCTTAGCCCGCCTATACTTTATGAATTAGGACTCAGTCAGGCAATCAAGTGGCTCATAGACCAGTTCAAGAATAAGCATGGGCTTGAAATTTCTCTTGAAGATGATGGACTCGAAAAACCCTTTGAAAACAGTATACGCCTGTTCCTTTTTCAGGCTGTCAGGGAACTATTGGTTAATACAGTAAAACATTCCAATGCTGATTTTGCCAAAATACAGATGATAAAAAATAACGGTAAACTCCAGATCACTGTAGAAGATAACGGAACAGGATTTTCCGTCCCGTCGGTTAACTATAAAGGCTACGGCCTCTTTAATATACGTGAACGTATGAATCATATTAACGGCCGCTTTGAGATAAAGTCCGTACCCGGCCAAGGCACAAAAGTAACACTTGTTGCCCCATTTACGATAGATAATGAACCACATAGTAAGGAGCACTTATGAAAATAAAAATTATTTTAGTAGATGATCATAAGATTCTGCGTGAGGGCATATGTTCTCTGGTAAAAGGCTTTCCCGATATGGAAGTTATTGGAGAGGCCGCTGACGGAATATCCGCATTGAAGCTCGTAGATGACCTTTCTCCCGATGTAGTCATTATGGATATCAGCATGCCTGAGCTTAACGGTATTGATGCAACCCGGCGAATTATAGCCGAACACCCCGAAGTCAAAGTTATTGCGTTATCAATGCATTATGATAAACAGTTTGTATCGGAGATATTCAAGGCGGGAGCGTCAGGTTACCTCCTTAAAGATTGCGCCTTTGACGAGATGGAGCATGCAATACGTGTCGTAATCGACAACAAGACCTATATTAATCCTCAAATAGCCAGTCTTGTTGTAGAAAGTCTTGTAAACCAGCCTGCTTCAACAACTACTAATACCCAGACTTTTTCACTTCTGACCAAGAGAGAAAAGGAAATTCTTCAGCTTATTGCAGAGGGAAATTCAACAAAGCAGATCGCATCGCAGCTCAGTGTAAGCGCAAAAACCATAGAGTCCCACCGTCGTCAGGTGATGGGCAAGCTTAATATTAGAAATGTAGCCGAATTGACAAAGTATGCAATTCGTGAAGGAATAACTTCTGTTTAATGATTAATTTTCCGAAATGTATTAGGGAAATACATTAGTTTATTTATAGTAGAGTATTATTCTTTGGTAAACATATTGAAAATAAAGCAATCTCAAGGATTCGCTTGCAAAAAAGAATAATCTTATGTATTATTAAGATTACATTAAATAGATTTCAATATAAAGGATGCTGACACTTTGATTTAAAAGGTTTTTCCTGCCTATGCTGAGAGCCCAACCTTTTACTTCAGCCATGTCCCCTAAACAATGGGTCAGCATCCTTTTTTTATTGCCTCGAATGCTGTATGGAAATCCCTTGAAAATCGTCCATCAAATGTTTTCATCTAGATGTCCTGAAGTATAAATTTAGCAAGTATTTTTCAAAAAATATACTGTCAACATTAACAGGTGATTTTTTTTATTTTTTTATGTTAGTATTCTAATTCTAGTCATTTTGTGCGCCCCCTTCTTTCTATTTTTTTTATAAAAGCTAACCGTATGTAGACACAAACGAGCCCGTTGTCTTCGCAAATGAAACCGACAGAAATTCGACCCCGACAGTATAACAGCATTCATTATGAGGCTTGCTTTCTTGAATATCTTTTACTTCTGCGATTGCCCTCAATAAGGGACTGCTCAGCTTAATTGTCGCCCCGGGCCGCAATTTCTCTTTGCAGACAAAACGAATTCCATTTGTTGAAACATCAAGCATTTTAGCCTCTTTGCCCTTTTGAGGCCACGAAGAATAGTATTTCAGTTTCCCGTATTTTCTTACTCGTTCAACTGCTCGGTGGTGGTACTCGTCCGGTGTAATGCCATCGCCGCATGGATGCAGCGGACATTTGCATGTGCGGCAGTGTTCATCCGGCTTTGCGCCGCGTTCAAGGGGCCTCTTGCAAAAAGGACAAAAAAAGGTAATAACATTCTTCTTTCCAGCGCTCCCTCCGGTGCATGGTTTGTTCACATATGTTTCAAAAAGCTTCCTGTCATATTCAGCGCGTTTAGAGCTGTTACTGAGAATTTCATAAGCTTCATTTAAGACCTCGGCGCTCCAGAGCTCACCACCAAGGTCCGGATGCCGCTTTAAGTCACGCATAAGGGTCCTGTAGCTCGAACTGATTATTTCAATCGCTGCATCAGGCTGCACCTGGAGTATGCGGTAATAATTTCGTCTATTATTCATAATGTTCCTACGGTAACAATATCAGAATAATTCTTCCTTCGTTCAGTTTATGTAGTAATACAGTATAATATATTTATATACAAACTAACATTTAATTTGTTATGAAAAACATTCCACTCCCGGTAAAATATCATGAGCGGGCATATTGATTTCAATAAAACATACACTGAATTTCATCCGAAAATACTCAACTATATTTCCCACCTGACAGACAACCATACAGCCGAAGATATTACGCAGGAAGTTTTTGAAAAGGTAAACCGGAACCTTTATAACTTCAGGGGAGAATCAAAACTTTCCACATGGATATACCGTATTGCGACCAACACGGTACTGGATAAGCTTAAGAGCAGGTCTTTCAGGCATTCCTCCGAGGATTTTGATCATGAAACCGAAGACAGAGATGTCTGGGCAGACCGTAAAAAAAACCCTGTTGACCAGCAGCTGATACGCAAGGAAATGAGTGAATGTGTAACAGAGTATATATACAGATTATCGCGGGATTACAGGACCGTCTTAATTCTGAGTGAGGTAGAAGGATTTAAAAATAAAGAGATAGCTGAAATTCTCGGGGTATCTCTCGAAACAGTAAAAATAAGGATTCATCGGGCAAGGGCAGCACTAAAAAAAGAGCTTGATGAGGGCTGCAATTTCTACCATAATGAACAGAATACCCTTGCCTGCGACCGAAAGTCTGCATTTATAAAAATAAATAAAAAGAAATAAAAAAGAGTGTCTCCGTCATTCCCGAAATCCTTAATCAGGAATCCAGTCTTTCAATAAGTTCTGGATGCCCGATTACAGGCTTCGGGCATGACAAAAATATAAAATGGTAATTTATACACAGACTCTATTTAATTAAACAAAATTAATAATTTCCAACAGCTATACAGCAATTATAATTTATTCAGGCATAACTATATTTTTCTTCTCAAAAGCTCTCTATCATATGCTGAAATAACATCACCCCTTTTAAGCATACCCAGGACTTTTCTCCTGTTGAAAATATTTACGACAGGAATTTCTCCAATGTCCTTCAGTGCAAATTTCTCGATTGCGGTATTCAGGGTGTCATCAGCAGTCAGTACAATAACGTTATGCGATCGTATAATATTCTTGACCCTTAATATCTTTTTTAGATCTTCCTCGAAAATTACGCTCTTAATATCCTGAAGAGATATTATACCCGTAAGAAGATCATCATCATCCACTACCGGGAAATAAAAACTATCCCCTTCAACCACCATCTCAAGTAGTTCGTGGATATCCGTGTCCTCATGGACGGTGGTAAAATCCCTTTTCATAACACTGCCGACCTGTATTGCGTTCAACACTGATGCCTCTCTCCCCTGGTGAATGTTAACTCCGTTCCGTGTCAGTTCAACCGTATCTATTGAATCGTAATGCATTCGACGTGCCATAAGAGTTCCAACAATGCTTGCCAGCATAATCGGGATTATAATTTTATAGTTGCCCGTCATTTCAAATAAAAGGAATATTGCTGTAAGCGGCGCATGAGTAGATGCAGCGAGAAAAGCCCCCACGCCAACAGTAGCATAAGCCCCGGGGTTTGCAGTATAAGCAGGGAATAGAGAATGAACAATCCATCCATAACTCCCTCCAACCATAGCGCCGATAAACAGAGCGGGTGCGAAAACACCGCCCGCGCCCCCTGACCCCAGTGTCAGGCCGGTAGCAACTATTTTAATGAAAATAAGAGCGAACATGACCAGGAATATCATTTTCCCTTCAAGGGCCAGTTCGATAACTTCATAACCATCACCAAATACCTCAGGATAAAAAATACCTATGGTCCCTACAATCAGGGCCCCGAGAGCCGGCTTTAAATGCGGGTTCATGTTTAGACCGTCAAATTTATCTTTAATTTTAAAGAACGCCCTGATATACAGGACCGCAGCCAGCCCCACAAAGAGACCGAACAGAAGATAGAGAGGTATTTCATAAGCGCTAACAAGATCATATTTGGGGACCGTGAAGATAGGATTTTCACCATAATACATCCTCGACACAACGGTTGCAATGCCCGAAGAAACCACAATAGCGGCAAATGATGTAAGAGCAAAATTACCGAGGAGCACAATTTCCGTAGCAAACATGACACCGGCGATAGGGGCATTAAACGTTGCAGCAATTGCACCCGCAGAACCGGCGGCAATAAGGAGCTTGATCCTGTTTCCGGAAAACCTGGATACCTGCCCTACGAGTGAGCCGCATGCCCCGCCTATCTGGGCTATCGGCCCTTCAACCCCGGCAGAGCCTCCGGAGCCTATTGTAAATGAGGCGCTCAATATCTTCACTACAAGTGTCTTGAACTTTATTATCCCCCCGCGTAAATTTACTTTTTCAAGAAACCTTGGAAATCCGTATCCGTAAACCTCTTCGCGGGAGAAATAGTATAAAGGGATAAGCAGAAGAGCCCCTGTAACCGGCAGCAGCGGCACTAAATACGCATAAAATCCCCCTTCTTTAATATTCAGCAGCACTGAACCGCCGATAAATACAATTTCATGCACAAGATTAATTGTCGAACGGAAAAGCATATTGGCCAAGCCGCTGAGCAGGCCGACAATTACAGACATAATAATGATAATCGTCTGCTCTCCCAACCTGATCTTGAAAAGCCTGTTTTTCAGTTTTTCCAGTCCGTTAGGTTCCATATTTCTCTCTGTAATCAGGTATTTTCATTAAGGGATGGTAACAACTACTATCCTGTAATTAACTGAAATTGTCAATAATTATCTCAATTGATATTATCTCAATTGAGAGTTACCCGGGAAGGTTTTCTTCGATAAACGCCTTAAATTCTTCGACACTCATAGTTCAATAACATTCTTCCCCCTATGCATGTTGCTGTACCAGAGAGCCAGGTAGTCCCTGATCTGCCTTGTCAGAAGAAAATTATTTCTTACATACTCTTTGCCCTGCTGTCCCATTCTTTTGGCCATATCAGGATTATTGAGATACTGTCTTATCCTGAAGGCCGCCCCTTCAACTGAATGGACAACAAACCCGGTAAATCCATGAACTATCTGGAGGGGAATTCCTCCGACTGCCCCGCCGATTATCGGCTTTTCCTTCCACATGGCTTCAGAAACCGTAAGGCCAAAACCTTCCTTGATTGATTTCTGTAAAATAACATCCGACATTCTCTGGAGGGCATTAATTTCCATATGGCAGTCCGGGGGCAGCATGAGGATATGAATGTCTTCATCATTGCCGGCATATTCTTTCACCTCATCCATTATAGCTTCGCCCTCAGGGTCGTCTGTTGCAGGGCTTCCGACAAGAATGAGCCTGCAGTCTTTGTATTTTTTTACAATCTTATATGAATTGATGACCCCTATCGGGTCCTTGAATCTGTCAAAGCGGGATACCTGCAGCAATATCGGTTTGTCCCGCGGTATGCCGCACTTCACTGCAACATCATCTATTTCCTTTCCCGTCAACTCCCTGTTTTTGTCACTGAGAGGGTCTATTGAGGGCGTTACTATGAACTCATCTATCGGGAGCGATTTCGCAAATTTGGCCACGGAAAATATGGCTGAATCGTATTGAACTACATATTTTTTGAGATTCCTCCATACCGAAGGCATCGGGTTTGAAACGTCTATGTGGCACCTCCACATCCATATGTCTCTGTATTTTTTTGTCTGCTTGCGCCTGAAAGTAATCAGCGGAGCAGGCTGGGGATCGTGAATGAGGACTGCATCTGCATTAAGATCCAGTTTTTTCCTGTTTCTCTTATTGACCTCGTAGTAGTAGTCCCACATGTCTTTGGTATACTTCTCACGGTTTCCCTGCAGAGCATTATGGGTCTTCTTGGTAAAATCAAAAAACTTTGCATCGCCCTCTATGACCTCCCAACGCGCTTCTATCCCCAGGTCATTGAGAAGGGGAATCATACGCTGCAGGATCTCAGCTACACCGCCGCCTTCTTTTGTTGAATTAACATGCAGAAATGACTTGCCTCTCAGCTTGTCACACAGCTTACGAATCAATAATAGGTCCCCTTTGGGAGAGATGCCTGAATATTGTCTGATCACTCTGTAACTCCTTCCATATCAGCTCGAACTGATTCTTCCAGGATTGCCCTGATATTCGCTCTTATACTTTCTATGCTGTGCATAAAGGGATCAATCGCCCGCAGCCTTTCAGCAACCTTCTTTCTGAAAAGTGTGTGCTCGATCCACCTCGAAAAATCATCCACTTCACCTTCACCAAGACGGACCCTTGATTCATAAAAATGATAATAAATGCTGCTTGCATCAATATGTTCAATTGCAACGAGAAATTCAGCAAGATTGCCCGCCTTAACACCCACAGAAAATATCAGATTGACAGTTTCATTAAAATAAAACTCATTTCCCTTTAGAACATCACGGGGTTCAGGATACTCGCGCAAAAAATCATCAATTTTTCTTATTAACTCTTTTCTGACTTTATTAACTGATTCGAGAGTGTAAGGCTCAACATTTAAAAGACGCTCTGCCAGTGCCTCATCATCAATGTATTCACCGATATACGGGTCAATACTTGTAAGGCGCTCGGCCAGCGCTCTTTCTTCGAGGTTTTCACCGGCCCAGTGGGCAAAATCATTTGTATATTCAAGTATATGCCCTTTGAGAAAGTACTGATACACATGATGGAATATAGACTCGTCCCCTATTTCTGATATCAGTTTTCTCAGTTCGCCCAGGTTTTTCGCACTCTTCCCGGTGGATTTGACAATACTGACGCACTGCATGAATTCAAAAGGGTCTTTATTATTTACCAATCTTTCTCCTCCCGTAAATAGACTGTTCTGTGAGGGAACGGAATCTTTACATCAGCCTCATTGAACTTATTATAAACCGCTTTATTGATTTCATGAATAGTCCTGCCTCTTACCGCCGGTTCTTTTGTCCAGCAAAGAAGCTCTAAGTTCAGGGAAGAATCGCCGAACGTCCTGAACCTTACTCTCGGCTCCGGAGTTTCCTGGACATTCTCATTCTTCAGGGCTATTTCAAGAAGTATATCTTCCACTTTGTCAATGTCGGTCCCATAGGCCACAGAGACCGGCACCCTGATGCGAAAATTCGGTACAGGTGCGCTTTCGTTGATTATCTTTGTATTCGCTATTATCGAATTTGGTATACTGATAAGTATATCATCTCTTGTCTGGATCCTTGTGCTCCGTATCCCGATCCTTACAACTTCACCTCTCTCACCCTGGTCGAGCACAATGTAATCACCTATTTTATAAGGTTTATCTACAAATATACTGATTCCTCCGAAAAAATTTGCCAGCGTATCTTTTGCTGCAAGCGCAACAGCAACACCAACAATGCCTGCTGAGGCAACAAGAGGGGTGATATCGATTTTCCAGATAGAAAGAATAAACATCGTACTGCCGATAATGATGAGAACAGTCCAGATATTTTCGATCAGCGGGCTCAGTTCATTGCTCAATCCGGTTATGTCCCTGACTTTCGTGATAGTTTTTTCAATTATCAGGCCGCTGACCTTTATTAAGCATATACACCATAAGACCGCCAGAAGGGTAAAAAGGACCCCGTTCGAATAGAAAATAAATTTTTCAGACACTTTCAGGATTTCAATGGAATGAACACTGCCTATTATAATTACCGTAAAAAAAACAGGCCTGTGCAAAAGATCAATCAACCTGTCATCCAGCTCGGACTTGCTGAATCCTGCCAGGCGCCTGAAAACTTTGTCTGTAAATATATCCGCGATTTTTGCCACGAGCACATAAAGGAGAAATACAATAACGGCCTTTATGACAGGAGAATTGATGGTGTTAAAAAAATCTATTAACTGTTCTTTCATAATAAAAAAGATTATAGGATTTGTAGGGACATATTGCAATATGCCCTTACGGATTTAAGAATTCAGAATTTTCTTCTATCTACTGGATATTTTATCAAAATATGCAAATAGAATATGTTGCGTCTTGTTTAACTCGCGGCTTTCTTCTTCACTTCCATGAATGCAATGACACGCCGCTTTAATAATGCAAGCCTTGAATTAAAGGCATTTGCCGCTTTATCAAATTCAGCCATCAATTTCCCCGGTACCGATTTCCCGCGGGGCAGACGTATTTTCAGTGGATCAACAAACTTCCCTTTTGATTTTATCCTGTAATCAAGATGAGGGCCGGTAGCAAGGCCGGTTGACCCGACATATCCGATTATGTCTCCCTGGGAAACTTTCCTGCCCTTTTTTATCTTTGACGGAATTCTTGATAAATGACCGTAATACGTTTCATATCCCCCGCGGTGCCTGACCCTTACCGTCTTCCCAATTTGGCGTTTATACCCTGCAAATATCACTTTACCGCTTCCTGCTGATGATACGGGGGTTCCGGTAGACGCTGCATAATCAACGGCCAGGTGCGGTCTGTATCTTTTAAGTTTTGGATGAAAACGCCTTTTGCTGAAACGTGAACTTATATATTTAAATTTTAATGGAGACCTTAAGAGGGACTTTCTCAAAGATTTCCCATTCCTGTCGTAATAGTCAGCGTACCCGTCATGTTCAAACCTGTATGCACTATGTATCACACCGTCGTTTATAAACTCGGCCGCCAGAATATTCCCGAAACCCATAAATGCACCTCCGGCCCAGAGTTCCTCAACCAGTATTTTCACGGAATCACCCTTCCTTATGTCCCTGGATAAATCTATGTCCCATGCATATATGTCCGAAAGCTGCAGGGCAAGGCGGTTATACTCTTTGTGTGAACCCGGCATGGACAGCATAAGGCTGCCTTTAATTTCAATGAAGAAAGATCCTATCTTTTTTTCGAGCTCCACATCAACTTTTTCAGCAGTGAACCCTCCGGTATCTCTCAGAACACTCAAAAATGAAATATCATCAATTCCATACTGCATTTTCCGGATAGTGTTGGATTTATTTTCTATCTCAAATGAATACATCTTCCCAACATAAATTCTTGACAGATCATACTGTTTTCTCGCACTCCGGTATATTTCTGATAATTCCACCTTATCCAGTTTATGTTTGAGAAAAATCGATTCCAGGGTCTCTTTTGGGCGGACAATACCCGCTATTGTCCGATACTTATCATCAGGGAGCGCAGTCTTTGTGCGGACAGAAGCATCCTGTACGGTTAGTTTGTTTTCGATTATTTTGTTCTTCCGGTCTCCTGTATTAAGATTAACCAGAAGCATAACAGCCAGAGGAATTATGGCGACACCGAGCAGAGTATTTTTCATTATGATTTTTTGACCTTTTTTGTTGTGCTGCTTTTTGTTTTAGCCGCGGTTTTCTTAGCCGTAGTTTTTTTCCTGGTCTTTTTGGCGGCAGTCTTTCTTTTCTTCTTTATTGCCTTTCCTTCAAATTTTGATATCTGTGTTTCAAGTTTGTTTATCTTTGAAATAGTCGAAACCACATTTTTATTTCTGAGAGGATTTTTTGACTTCTTGACAATAAGGTCATAAATCTGTCCTCCAAGTTTGGCGAATTCATCCTGAACTTTCATATTCAAATTAAAGACCTTGTATTTCTTCTTGCCTTCATCCGTTAGCTTTTCCAGTTTTGTTGTAATAGCCCCACCGCCCTCTTTTACAATTGCAAGGCCCTCTTTAAGGTTCTCGCCGATATCTTTCTGTATCTGGTCCCAAAAACTCATTGTAGACTCCTTCCTATAAATAATATTATGGGTTTATACTGGTTATATAACATGTGATTATAAGCACATTATTATATACGGCATTATTTGTTATCTTCTTCAACTGCGCTTTTAACCATATCGAGTATGTCCGGCAATGCAGATTCGACCCTGTCCCAGCTCGAAATTAAAGGGACACCCAAAGGGTCTTTCATTATTATCTCTGCCGCTACCTTTATCCCTTCTGTAAATGTTTCCACGGCAAGGCTCTCTTCATGCCTGTCAAATACAAGCCCGTTTACAGCAGCATCGTCCTCATAACGTTTAAGCATGTCCTGGGCTGTCCTGGCGTAAGTTGCAATAAATGATTTAAAAAAACCATCCGAAAACACAATACCTTCAGAAGAAAGGGTCCTGAAGATTGATTTACTGATGTCAATGCACATTTTCAACAGTCCTTTTGAAACATCATCCGGTGACAGCAATTGATGTTTATGCTCATAATTATCCGCAATATCAATCTGGCATACTCTCTGAACAGCACAATTCCTGTAAACCTCCGCCAGAACTCCCACCTCAAGCCCCCAGTCCCCCGGTATCTTGTTTACCCTCGCAATATCAACATCCATCGAAAATTCTCCTGCAAGCGGATAACGGAAACTGTCAAGGAACTCAAGCAGGGGCAGGTATCCGAGCATTTTTTTCAATGATCTGATCAGCGGTGTAACAAGAAGCCGTGTAACCCTTCCATGCATCTTGTCTGTGACACGGCTGTAATATCCCTTGCAAAATTCATATTCAAGAATAGGGCTTGCAGTCGGATAACAGAGTCTCGCAAGCAGTTCCCTGCTGTACGTAAGAATGTCACAGTCGTGGAGTGCAATAACACTAATATTCTTCTGGGCAATAACGTAGCCGTACGCTATCCATGCTGACTGGCCTTTTCCCGTATCACCAAGCTGAAGTCCGGCTGACTCTATGGTTTTGTATACCTGACTTATCCTTTTTCCGTTGTTCCATATGATCCTTGTTGTCTGGGGTAAAACCGAGAAGAATTTTTTAGCATGTTCAAATTCTTTTTTTGAACACGGGCCGAGGGTAACAATTACTTCTTTAAGATATTCTATCTTCTTGAGTTCACGGATAATACCTTCCAGAGCCTCCCCATGAAGCTCCGAATATAGAGAGGGTAAAACAAGGGCAATAGGACGTTCCTGGGCGTACCATGTCAATTCAGCCTCTATCTTTTCAAGCTTTGCATTACCAAGCTTGTGAAAAGTTGCTATAACACCTGTCTGATGAAAGTCTGCCATTACCGTCTCCCAAAGATACCATAAATGTTTAACAAAAAATCATATAAAATCAAGTAAGATAAGTATAAATGTAAAATTTCAATTGGTCAAGGGAAACAGTAGCATGGATACAAAGGAAATTGCCGGCAGAATATTCAGGGAAGCTCTCAGATCGGTTGATCCTTCATTTATAGTAAAAGGATATGCTGAGAAGATCCATTCTTATTATTCAATGAAAGGGTTTACGAAACTCATTGTTACGGGGTTCGGCAAGGCCGCTTACCAGATGGCGCTTGCAGTTGAAGAAATGTTTGATAATGACCAAATAAGCGGGGGCATTGTTGTTACGAAATACGGGCACACTAAAAAAGAGAAGTCAGAAGTCAGAAGTCAGGAGTCAGAAGAACTAAAAAAGATAAAAGTACTTGAGGCGGCGCATCCTGTGCCGGATGAGAATGGTTTTAAGGCTGCGCAGGAAATTATTGAACTCGTTGAAGAAGCTGACGAACATACCCTTGTATTATGCCTTATCTCGGGGGGCGGGTCGGCTCTGTTTGTTTCTCCCTGTGACGGTGTTACACTTGCTGAAAAGCAGGCCATTACTGATCTGCTTCTAAAATGCGGGGCCGATATCACAGAACTGAATTCCGTCAGAAAACACCTGTCCGGGGTCAAGGGAGGCAGGCTTGCTGAAATTGCCTCTCCCGCGGAAATAATCAGCCTTATGATCTCTGATGTAGTCGGGGATAAACTTGATGTCATTGCATCGGGCCCAACAGCACCGGACTTATCGACATATCAGGATGCCCTTGACGTTATTAATAAATTCAACCTCGCAGATAAAGCGCCTGAAAACGTGATTAATACTTTTAAAGAAGGAATTAAAGGGACGATCCCCGATACTCCAAAGCAAAATAATCCTGTTTTTGGCAATGTTCAGAATATAGTCATAGGGAGCAATCAAATAGCTATCAATGCCGCTAAAAAAGAAGCTGAAGCTCTTGGTTTTGATGCTGAAATTATATCCACTGAATTAACCGGGGATGCCGGAGAAGTCGGGAAATGGCTGGCAGAAAAGGCATTAAAAGAACGATCAAACAGTTCAAAATGCCTGATCTCCGGGGGAGAAACTACTGTAATAGTCAAAGGCAGCGGAAAAGGCGGGCGGAATACTGAACTTGCCCTGAGCTTTGCTATGGAGATAGAAGGCGTTGACGGGATAACGTTTCTTTCAGCCGGCACTGACGGTACCGACGGGCCTACCGATGCAGCGGGTGCAATTGTTGACGGTCAGACTATTACAAAAGCTAAAAGCCTTGGTTTAAATCCTCAGGAATACCTTGATAATAATGACTCCTACAGCTTCTTCAAAGAAACGGATTCACTAATAATCACCGGGCCTACAGGAACAAATGTTATGGATGTTCAGATTATTGTGGTTGAGTAATGCTTTTCTGATTATTCCCGCGCTTCTTATATTGCCCGTTCTGATTTCTAATTCCTGGAAAACAGCGCAATCTTCTCTTTCTCAAGCATCTCCGTGAAATCATCTTCAGGCACGGGCGGGCTGTAGAGAAAGCCCTGGATCTTGTCGCACTGCTGTGAATGCAGGAATGCCTTTTGGTCTTCGGTCTCTACTCCTTCTGCAACTACCGTTATCCTGAGATTATTTGCCATGGCAATTATGGCCCTGACAATCGATTTGGCATTGGGGTCCACAAGAATATCTTTGATAAAGGATTTGTCGATCTTAACAGTATTAATCGGGAGGTCTTTTAAATATCCTAATGAAGAATATCCTGTTCCAAAATCATCTATGGAAATCTGTATTCCCATTGCAGATAATTTATGCAGTGTTTCTATACTATGCTCTTCCATGGCAATGCTTTCGGTAATCTCAATATTGAGCAGTTCCGGAGGCATTTCAGTCTCATTCAGTACCTTTTTTATTGTTTCCAGAAGGTCCTGCCTCTGAAACTGGCGTACTGAAAAATTCACCCTGATATTCAGCGGCCGGTATCCTGCATCCAGCCATACCTTGTTCTGCACACAGGAAGTTCTAAGCACCCACTCTCCAATCTCTGAAATCAGCCCCGTTTCTTCAGCAATGGGGATGAATTCAAGAGGAGATATAAGGCCGCGCTTCGGGTGCTTCCAGCGGACGAGGGCCTCTACTCCGATTATGCTGTCCTCAGTTACAGATACAATAGGCTGGTAATAAACCACAAACTCTTCGTTCTTGATTGCCCGCCTGAGGTCAGCCTCAATCTGCATAAGGTTAACGGCATTAGCATGCATTTCAGAATCAAATATTTCATAGCGTGCCCTTCCAAGGGCCTTGGCCCTGTACATTGCCGCATCAGCATCACGGAGGATATCCTCTACATTCTCGTATCCACCTGAACTAAGGGCGATCCCTATACTGGCTGTAACAAACACCTCATGTGTATTTAAATTAAAAGGCTCCGCAAGTTTGTCCTGAATCCTGTCGGCTATTTCTGTTGCTTCATTTACATCTTTAATATTTTCAAGGAAAAGCACAAATTCATCTCCGCCAAAACGGGAAATCATGTCTTCATTGCGCATACAGCTCTCAAGTCTCCGGGTCACTGCGACGAGCAGCTGGTCTCCTATTAAATGGCCGAGACTGTCATTGATAATCTTGAAGCGGTCAAGATCTATAAAGAGCACGGCAAATAAATATTTGTTTCTGGAAGAGCTGCGTCCCAGCATATGCTCCAGGTATTGCGAAAAAAGTTCACGATTCGGCAGATTGGTTAACTGATCGTAAAAAGTATGATGCTGCAGTTTTTCATCAGCCTGTTTTCGCTTGGTCGTGTCCCTGGTAATTTGGATGAAGCCTATGACCCGGTTGCTACTGTCAAGTCTTGGTATAGCTGTTATCTCAATGTTTTTCTTTAAATGAGATTCCAATGATTCAAAGGAAGCAGGTTTTCCGGTTTCCATACACAAAAGTCCCGGACACTCTGCCGGAGGTTCGTCAGTTCCATGAAATATTTTGCAGCATTTCTCTTTTGTGCCGTCAAGAGAACCCAGACCCAGTTTTTTTCGGGCCGCCTTATTGGCACGGACAATATTAAAATCCCTGTCATGAACAGTGATCATGTCATTAACAGTATCAAATGTATTCTCCCAGTCCTGAGTGGCCTGAAAGAGCTTTTCTTCTGTTTTCTTATGCTCCTCTATCTCCCTGGTCAATTTGTCGCGTGCTTCATCGGTCATTTTTCGAACCCCCACTTCTCATATCCCCTTTAAAACCTCGTCCCTTTTGTATGATTCATGTAAGAAAATCGCCTGAAAAATATGGATCAGGCTTTTTTTATTACTATATATTTTATCGGCATTATAAAGAGAATCCTTAAGCACCCTTGCATAGCAGCCCTGCCAGCTTCCTATTTTATCATTTCATTTTCAAGCAGTTACAGAGCATTAGTTGATGTTCTTTATGATATGTGCTCTTTTTGCTTAAAAAAATATTTCGGCCTGAATTGATAATCCGATTCTATGTTTGTTTGAAAGAGATGAATGCTAATTAATCAATTTTTCCTGGGATCAGGAAACTGTTTCTTAACACAATCGGGGCAATAACCATGGGTAAATTCAGCATCGGAATGATCACTGATATAAACATCCACATGTGTCCATTCTCCTTTTTTATCACGAATCTTATTACATGAGGAGCAAATCGGCAGGAGGCCTCTTAAAGTCTTTACTTTGTCAAGCGTATCCCTGAGTTCAACAATTAGTTTCTCCCTCTCTTTTGCCAGCTTGTCACGTTCTTCAACAATCCTGCTTGCCCTGAAGGAAGTTATCAAAACCATGGCAAAAAGCACTGTCGCCAATATAATAACCAGCACAACAGTTTCTTTTCTTATCTTTTCGAACCGCTCTTTTGCAATAGAAATGTCATAATAAATTTCTATGGCGCCGCGAAATTTCCCGTCTTTCATCAGCGGCACATAGGTTTCTACAATCTGCACCCCTTCAATTACCTTGCCTTCAAGAGAAATAGACCCTTTTTTCTTTATATTCGTATATACATTCCCGGCGGATATAACGTCCTTGAATACCTTCTTCCCGCCTATGCTTTTCCTGTCCTCTGTATCACTCGTATACACGATATCACCGGATTTTGAGAATATCTTAATTTTCATTATATTCAAGTCTCTTTTAATAGAAGTAATCTTCCCCTCATCGACACCTACAGCATCTCCGGACAAATCTATCTCCTGCAGATTGAGCATGGAAGAGAGGTGGGTTGAAGTACGTATTGAAACATCCATTGCTTCCAGAGACAACACCTTGATGAATTTTGGATAGGCAATAAAGATATCATATAATGGAAACACAATAACTACAGCTAATGCTATAAGAACTATGTTTTTCAGAAAACTTATTTTTAACATTTCGGACTACTCCCATTGACCTGCTTTCAATCATTGTACCATATTAAAATTGGGAGTTAACCGTTTTGTGCCCTTCATGAAAATATAAGGTTTTAAAATGAGGGCTGCTGAATTATCTAAAAAACCATCCCGCTATACTCCCATTTATACAGAGAGTTGCGATTGAAATAAGCAAAGTTCTCTACCCGCCAGAGTTTTTTGTCAGGAGACAGCCATTCAATTTCAAGATCGATTTTATCACCCGGTTCACCCTCTCCGTATGCTGTCACTTTCACCATTATCCCTACCTCGCCTGACTCACTCCTGTAGAAGACCGGCTTCCTGACAACTATTGAGCTGGTACCCGGGATATGAATTGTTGCATCTTCGTGTTTAAAATATCCCTTTATAAATATAATTCCATCCTGAACAAACTCCCTTGCCCCGGAAACGATCATTTCATCGTCTTCTATACCGACATATTGCATGCCGAGAAAACCAATACCTGAAACATCAACGGGATAAGACATCCCATGGTCCTGAAAATATTCTTTGACGACTTTGTCTTTAGAACAGGAGGCGGAAAGAATCAGCACTGCAATACATATAAATAAATAACGCAGCTGAATAAAACCTGAAATCCCCGGCATTGCGGCTGAATAATTATTTTTATTATTCATCTGAAATTTATAGCATGGACATATAAGAAAAGACAAGGCACGCGTGACCAGACAGGCTGCCATGATAATATCAGCCGTTGGATTTAAGGGAACCGCCAATCAAATTATTTCTTCTTCTTCTTTAAAACTTCAATCCTGTTTCTTGCACGCTTGTAATGCTCCGATGACTTGCTCAGGTAAGTAATGGCTTTCCTATAGTTCTTCAGGGCCCTGGCATTGTCCCCCTTTTTCTCAAATGAACGCGCATAGAAATAATAATCTCTGCCCAAACTTCCGATATGATTATCTTTCATATATGGAAATAATTTCCGGGCTTCATGCCTGAGATATATAGCGCTTTTCCAGTCTCTTTTCCCTTCATAAATATCAGCTGCAGCATCATAAGGGTCAATGTTTAAAGAGAGCAGGTAACGGGTATCATCGTCATTGGCAGGGTCATAGAAATCTATTATTTTCAGTCCTTCATCAATTATTTTCTCTCTGTATTTTTTCTTTTTTTCAAGATACAGTTCCAGGAGCAATGCGTGAAGGGGAACGGATTCCTGCACCGTATCGGAAAGACTTTTTATTTTATCAAGGGCAACAGAGTGAGTATATAGCCCGCCCAGATAACGCCTGATCTCCTCTTCAGCTTCATTTAAAATATTTTCCCTTCTCAGCCATTCAGCAATCTTTTTTGATACCTCTTTAAGCCTTTCAGGAAGTTCTTCCTCTTTTGAACTCTTAACAGTAAAAGATTTTCTGATATTCAGGTCCCTCTCTTTTAAGATGTACACAACAACCGTCCAGTCACTGCCGAACCTTATTAAATCACCGTAGACAGAAAATTGAGCAGACACCATTTCTTCAACCTCTTCAACAATTTTCGGTTCTATTGCCCAGACTATTTCTGCCGAGTCAGTGGAACCTTCACGTTTTGTCCATAGATAGGCCGGTTCGAGTTCGTATATCTTCTGCTCTACTACTTCCACAGGTACTGTTTCAATATAATCGTGCCCGGACAGCCCTGCTTTCAGGATCGATGAAATGCCCATATTGAGGGATTTTGACTGCAGGTCATTAAAAGGGAAAATCGCTACCCGTATTTTCTTTGCGCCGGACGATCCAGCCTGTAAGTCCGCCACCGGCATAAATAATGCCAAAGAAAACAGAACGGCGGCAATGGCAATAGAAGACGTTAAATTCTTAACTAGCATATTCATTTTTCAGCATAAAAAATGGTTATAGTTATTTTTTATTTTATCCTTTTTAATCCGTTTTTTGTTGAATCTTTTATCCTGGAAACCAGGGCCGCCGTCAAGAATCTTTACACATTTCAGAGTTTTTTCCCTGTTTCAATAATTTAGGTTGCCTATTTAAGGCTAAAATATATATAATATTTCGATTTTTTCTTTATCTGTTACAATAATCCCTTATTGCGGAGGAACTATGAGACTGGAAGGCAAAAACGCATTAATTACCGGGGGAGCCCAGGGAATAGGCAAATCCATTGCCCTTGCTATGGCAAGAGAAGGCGCCAATGTCGGCATTGCCGATGTGAATATAGAAAGCGCTGAAAACACTGCGGCAGAAATAAGTTCTTTAGGAGTAAAAGGAATCGCGCTGAAACTTGACGTATCAAAACAGGACAGTGTTACAGATGCATTCGGGGCATTCACTAAAGAAGCAGGCTCTCTTGATATCCTTGTTAATAACGCCGGCATTACTAAAGATACATTGCTTCTCAGAATGAAAGAAGCGGACTGGGACGCGGTTTTAAATATAAATCTCAAGGGTTCATTTCTGTGCAGCAAGGAAGCCGTTAAGATAATGGCCAGACAGCGTTCGGGCAAGATCATAAGCATTTCATCCGTTGTGGCGGCCATGGGCAACCCCGGCCAGGCAAATTACAGTGCATCAAAGGCCGGACTCATAGGGCTGACAAAGACCATAGCGAGAGAATATGCAAACCGCGGAATAAGGGCCAATGCAGTCGCACCCGGCTTTATTCAGACAGCAATGACCGATGCGCTTTCCGAGGGAGTAAAAGACCAGATGAAGAGCAATATTCCTCTCGGCCAGTTCGGTACGCCTGAAGATGTCGCTGATACGGTCATATTTCTTGCCTCAAAGGAATCCGACTATATAACCGGTCAGGTTATACATGTAAACGGCGGAATGTATATGTAAGAAATATTTTTGTTAAATATGTATAATGGAATCCCTGTATCATTAAATACAGATTATAAAATGCAGTTTTAATAATAGGAGGTGCCATATGGCAGTTGGAGAAAAAGTAAAAGACATCATAGCCAAACAACTAGGTGTAGACAATGAAAAAGTCACCGCTGAAGCATCATTTGTTGAAGATCTTGGTGCTGATTCCCTTGATACCGTTGAACTTGTTATGGCTTTTGAAGAAGCATTCAATATTGAAATACCTGATGAAGACGCTGAAAAAATCTTAAAAGTACAGGATGCCGTTTCCTATATAGAAAATAAATCCGGCAACTAACCGGTCTTTCTATTCCAGAATATTAATGAACAAAAGAAGAGTTGTAATAACCGGGGTAGGAATGATTACCCCTTTGGGCACAGGAAATGAAAAGTCCTGGAAGGGAATAATTGAGGGCCGGTCCGCTGTCAGAGAAATAACCCATTTTGATGCCAAAGACTCGCCTTGTAAGATAGCTGCTGAAGTTCCCGATTTCGATCTCGACGATTTCATTGATACAAAAGAACAGAAGAAGATGGACAGGTTCATCCATTTCGGCCTTGCCGCAGGAACGCTTGCAATGGAAGATTCAGGCCTAAAAGTAACTGATAAAAACGCGGACAGGGTAGGATCAATTGTAGGAGCGGGGATAGGCGGCCTTTCTTCGATTGAAAAATATACCCTGCTTATCAACGAAAGGGGCCCAAAAAGAGTCTCTCCCTTCTTTATTCCAATGACAATAATTAATCTTACTGCCGGGCAGATAGCCATGCGTTTCGGGGCAAAGGGCCCAAACTCGGCTGTTTCAACTGCCTGTGCATCGGGCACGCATTCCATAGGTGATGGATTCAAGCTGATCCAGAATGGTATAGCGGACGCCATGATCTGCGGCGGATCAGAGGCTGTAATAACTCCATTGGGAATTGCGGGTTTTACACAAATGAAGGCACTCTCTACAAGAAACGACGAACCTGAAAAGGCGAGCCGGCCTTTTGACAGGGACAGGGACGGTTTTATCATGGGAGAAGGTTCAGGTATCGTGGTACTTGAAGAAATGGAGTCCGCCATGGACAGGGGGGCAAGAATTTATGCTGAAATTACAGGTTACAGCCTGAATTCCGATGCATATCATATAACAAGCCCTGTGCCGAATGGTGACGGGGCCGCAAAATGCATGGCCGCAGCTTTAAAAGATGCAGGGATTAAACCGGAAGAAGTAGATTATATTAACGCACACGGGACCTCTACAAAATACGGTGATGAAATCGAGACGACCGCTGTTAAGAGAGTATTCGGCGACCATGCTTATAAACTCTGCGTAAGCTCCACAAAGTCAATGATAGGACATCTTCTGGGCGCTTCAGGCGGTGTGGAGGCGGCAATCTGCGCGCTAAGCATATTAAATAAAATTGTGCCGCCGACTGTTAATCTCGATAATCCCGATTCAGAGTGTGATCTCGACTATGTGCCTCATAAGGCAAGACCCCTTGATTTAAATATTGCAATGTCCAACTCATTTGGATTTGGTGGAACTAATGCGTGTATCATCCTCAGAAAATTTGACAGATCTTGAAGAATCAATAGGCTACACTTTCAAAAAAAAATCGTTCTTGAAAGAAGCCGTTACACACAAATCATTCGCACACGAAAACCAGCAAAAACCCATCCTGTTTAATGAGCGCATGGAGTTCCTCGGCGACTCAGTCCTTGAGTTAATTATCAGCGAATACCTTTACTCTTCGTATTCGGAATATAACGAGTCCGATCTCTCAAAAATAAAGGCATACGTTGTTCAGGAGTCAACACTGGCAGAAACATCAAAGAACCTGAAAATCGGGAAATACCTCCGCCTCGGCAAGGGTGAAGAAATGACAGGGGGGAGAGAAAAGCCATCTCTGCTTGCTGATGCCTTTGAAGCATTATTAGCGGCAATTTACCTTGACGGCGGATTCAAGAAGGCAAGGATTTTTGTACTGGACAACCTGACCAATAAGATAACTGAATTAGCGGAAAACAAATTCATTTTTGATTTCAAGACAAAATTTCAGGAAGTCGTACAGGCAAAGTACGGTATGTTGCCAAAGTACGTTACTCACAAGGAAGAAGGGCCCGAACATAAAAAAATTTTTGAAGTCAAAGTCTATGTAAAGGAAGACTTCTGCGGTTCAGGCAAAGGCAAAACCAAAAAGGCCGCGGCACAGAAGGCTGCTGAGGCAGGGTTAAAAAAGATTAAAGAACTTAAAAAATAGATTACTAATTACTAATACTATGGCACTTACATATAAAAAATCAGGGGTAGATATAAATAAGGGGAACAAACTTGTTGATATCATTAAGCCGCTTGCGCGGTCGACTTTTAAACCTTATGTTATGACTGATCTGGGGTCGTTCGGCGCATTCTGCAAACTGGACACTTCCCGATACAAAAACCCTGTGCTTGTAAGCGGCACTGACGGCGTAGGAACAAAGCTTAAGATTGCATTTATGCTTGATAAGCATGATACGGTCGGTATTGACCTCGTTGCAATGTGTGTAAATGACATTCTCACAAGCGGGGCCCGCCCCCTTTTCTTTCTTGATTACTTTGCGTCAGGAAAGCTTTCGACCAGGCAGGCCTCGGATGTTATAAGAGGCATTGCAGAAGGCTGTAAAATGGCGGACTGCTCATTAATAGGCGGAGAGACAGCGGAGATGCCCGGTTTTTATGATAAGGGAGAATATGACCTGTCCGGTTTTTCCGTTGGGATAGTTGATGAAAAGGCAATTATAAACGGAAAAAGGATAAAAAACGGTGATGTACTTATAGGGCTTTCCTCAAGCGGCATTCACAGCAACGGATATTCGATGGTCAGAAAATTATTTTTCGATATCGAAAAATACGGTCCGAAAAAGAAAATTAAAGAACTCGGCTGTACTATTGGGGAAGAACTTATAAAGCCGACAAAGATCTATGTGAAGAGCGTCTTAAAGACCATCCAGAAATTCAAGGTAAAAGGTATAGCGCATATTACCGGAGGAGGACTTACCGAGAACCTTCCGCGCATCCTTTCTCCCAAATCAAAACTGAAATTCACAATTGAAAAAGGCAGCTGGCCCATTCACAATATATTCAGTCTCATCCAGTCCAAGGGTAAAGTTTCTTATTCGGAAATGTATAAAACCTTCAATATGGGAATTGGCATGGTGCTTGTAGTAAACAGTTCCGATGCGCAGAAGATCATAAAGAAACTCAACCGCCTCGGTGAAAAGGCTTTCATAATAGGCCGTGCTGAAAAAGGCAAATGGGGGGTAGAATATGTCTGATCTTTTAACGTTGGGTGTTCTTGCTTCAGGAAGAGGCTCAAACTTCCAGTCAATAATAAACAGCATTGAATCAGGATCTCTATCCGCAAAGATAGCTGTACTGGTAACCGACAAATCAGATGCCTACGCCATTGAGCGGGCTAAGAAACACGGCATTGAAGCCCTGATAACAAAGCCCAAAGATTTTCCCGATAAAAATGCATACTACTCGCATATCGCTGAGGAGCTCAAAAAAAGAGGAGTCGGACTGGTAATACTTGCCGGTTTTATGAGAGTAATCGGCAAGGCCCTTGTAGAGCAGTACCGGAACAAGATAATGAACATCCACCCTGCCCTGCTCCCATCATTCCCCGGACTTCACGGACACAAAGACGCCATCGATTACGGAGTAAAGATCTCGGGCTGTACAGTGCACTTTGTAGACGAAGGAGTCGACACAGGCCCGATAATCATCCAGGCCGCAGTCCCTGCATACCATGATGACACTGAAGATACTCTTTCAGAAAGAATTCTTAAATATGAGCACAAGATTTTCCCCTACGCCATTAAGCTTTATTCCGAAGGCAAGATTTCGGTTGAAGGGCGCAAGGTGGCAGTTAAAGATAATAGAGAAGATTCGGTTATAATTAATCCGTCTTTGTAACTATAAAGACTTTTGCTTTCCATCGTTTATTACCATTTGTCGTTTGTCGACAGGGAAAGAACGGATAGGGGGTCAGGACTCGACAAGCGACATTCAAGAATAATTGTGAACCTGATTTGTCGTTTGTCGAGCCCTGACCCCTTATCCGTCCTTTTGTTCTTGACAAACGCAGGTCTAATTAACGTTTATTTTTACTTTTAAAATACTCCTTTATTCCTGGACGTGTAAAGCAGTAAATGTTTAGAATACATATAATAAAAAGCGGTAGAATCCATCCTATATAATTCTCAAAAGTCATTCTGAAATAGTTTGAAGCATCCTGATCCATACTCATTATTCTAAGATCTACAAAAATTAAAACAGTAAAAGGCAAAACCCCATAAAACAATAATTTAATATATAGTCTTCTAAAAAGGATCGCAATCCCAAAAACAAAATACAGAATTCCAGTTATAAATATAATAACACCCCATAAAAGTAGAAAGGGAATTAAAAATAGTCCTACTAAAACATTTAAAGTTCCTAAAAGAATTATGCCAATTCTTAGCCCGCCTGGTTTATTTTCCATCATTTACCATCTTTTTTTTCACGACTAGCTCAAACATTAAAACGTCCTTTAAAAGGAATATGTGCCACCTCTATTGTCTGAAGCAATATTCCGGTTTCTGAAAGATTTGATAGAGTGCTGTGTTCATTTTTCTTAATTTACCCGTAATTGATATTTAATCTAAGTCTAAGTGTTCCATCCCAAAAGGGTTGTTAAAATTTCTTAACCTCTCTTCGAAATTCTTATATTCGGCTGAGATAATCAAATCTCTGTAGTCCAGTTCAGCAAGTTGCTGTGCCTCATCAAGTTTAGTAAGATCTCCTTGTGATACATACACTATACATCTAATAATTCTGTCTGATAGTTCTTTATTATTATCTTTCAATTCTTTAATTAAGTTAATGACAAGTTCCGCATCATCTGCAAGAAAATCACTGTTAATTTTATCGATTATGTCTTTTTTTATTTCATCCATATAACGTCCTCATCACTCCGTGGGCTCTGACCCCACCCGGCTTGATATGTTAAACAGTAAAACCGATATCGAAAACCTTATGACATGAAGGGCAAATAAAAAGCCATTTCATAATATCGCCCTCCTTCTTAAACATAGAATGAAAACCATCTTTGTATCCACATGAAGGACAGACTTTAAATTCGTCTTCAGTTTCTACTTTTATAATTTCATAATCCATATATGCCTCCTGCTCTATATTCTGCTCCTTCTCCTTAAATACCGCCTGCCTGCTAAAACTCCACCGCCTATTTCGTTTAGCGACCCCATACCGTTGAATCCATGACATGCGGATATGACATACCGGTATTCAGCCATGCCTCGAGCATAGTCATGCCTTCATTCGCCAGGAAAGGAACGGAGCCGTCGTTCGCCAGATACAGGAATTGGATGTACTCCCAACTCGTAGACTGGTACAGGAGGTTTATCTTGGCAGACTTTGCGCCGGGAGGAGGGTTCAGGATGATCTCGTCCCAGTAATTATAAGTACCGCCCATTCCGGGGTTTCCGTACTGGTCTGCAGGGGTGGGCAAACAGTTTCTCTTTTTGCATGCATTGTAGTTCATGCCATAGGTTGGGATACGATTGTCACTGATAAGCACGTTATTGAGCACGAAGTGGAAGGTCGCTTTATAGGTCCCCAGCTCGCCCTTTGCCAACTGTCCCATTGTCGGGCCCGGGGCACCGCTGTAACGGTCATAGCTCAACACCATGGGTTCGTAGTTAGCCTGATTGACTGTAATAAGCTTTGCTGCCCAGTATTTTGATATTCCCGGCTTGGCCTCATAGATTTTTGTATTCCGACCGTGGAGGTCAAGGATCGACTCGACCTGAACCATCTTTCCATCAGCAGGATTTCGGACCAGGACCCGGTTTCCTGAGCCATCGACAAGCGGTCCGTAAGCGCCATCTTCCCTTATAAGAATTTTATCGGCGTCATACCATTTGATATTAAGCCACATGCGCCGCCCCTCGGGATACCCGCTGATAAGTTTGTGCCCCGTCAGGTTGACCACCTTGATTACATTGCCGTTCACTGATAGAGAAGCGGCGTTTTCCAGCACGAGCCTGGCACGTGCAGCCCCATCGGCCCATGACTGAATCTGAAAGTCTTCCAGTCCGTCTGAAAACCTTAGTTTCCCCCTGGAATACAGGTACTGAAGTGCAGAAGGAATCCAGTAGCTGCCGCCCGTCATGTCATGGAGAGGAAAATCCGTGTGCCTTGTCCTGATGACATTATTTCCTTGTCCGATGACGGGAGGTAAGTGACAACTCTGACAGCTGAAATATCGGGGAGCACCGTCTGCATAATTGCCGCCATTTCCCGCAAGAAGTGCAGAATCATAAGAATTTTTGATTGCTCCGGCCTGAAGTTCAGCGGGAAGAATTGAGTAATCGGAGACCAGTGTTTGAGAAAGCAGCCCTGCTTTGTACTCACTATATGTCCTCTCCATAATACCGTATTTGTACGGGGGGTTATTGAAAGCAGCCTTTAAATCAACTGGTGTCCCAAGAACACCGCTGAATGTTCCTGGATCGAGAGGAACCTGGGAGCCGTTATTGGGTGCCAGGTCGCCAACAGCGGGGTTGGAGACATCGTGGCACGTACCGCAGAAGTCTACATCCCTGTGGAACCTGGACTTCTTTACCGGATGGGCGGCATTAAAGCCTCTCACCGGACCATCCGGACCCGGACTCCCTTCATGAACGACATAGAGTTTCTTTGGATCATACGGACCCAACCTCTCCACATCTCCCGAAAGCGAAGCCATGCCGCTTCCATAGTATCCTTCGATATCGTCGTTCGCTTTAAAGGGTGGATTCATCACCCCTTTATGTTCAGAGTCGTCTGGATTCGTCATCTTGTGACAGAACTCGCAGCTGACCCCATTGGTATCATCAATACCGATAGCAGAAGCGTCTGTTGGCGTAGAGCGTCCATCATACCACGCTCTAGGGAAATGGCAACGGATGCAGAGGTCTCCTGCTCCGTCAAAATCCTGCTCGGCAATAGCCAGACTGGCCAGGAACAGCGGGTCACGTGATGCCTGTGCCATCATGCCGCCGGACCATGTTTTTACATGGCTTTCCGGCCTGTCGTGCTCGTGGCAATTTTTGCATGCCTTGTTTAATGTTTTATCCTGGTAAGGCCCCGGTTTGTCTTGTATTGGCAGTATAAGTACCGGCACCTCCTTCTGCTGAGTACCCGGTTGTTGAATTTCATTCGGTACAACATCAGCGGCATGAGCATAAGTTGCCATTGCTCCAAAGATGACAAGCATTACAAATATCAGATACACTCTTTTCAAACTATTTCCATTCTCTTAAAACTTCTATATCGAAAACCTTATGACATGAAGGGCAGATAAAAAGCCATTTCATAATATCGCCCTCCTTCTTAAACATAGAATGAAAACCATTTTTGTATTCACATGAAGGACAGACTTTATGATTTTCTTTTTCATTTCACCCCTCTGAAGATACAAGAATATTGCAGATAATTCTGAGAAGTCAGATATGATATTATATTATTATATTATTATTATATTATATTATATCATGGAGGAATGGGGTCAAACCTTCAATAGTCATTTATCAACTCTTTTAACTGAACTTTGAAGGTTTGACCCCGTTCGTTCAAGTCTCCATTCTTCAGATTTTTCCTATTAAGGAAACAACCTGGAAATCCGATATGAGTATTGAAATTGTAAGGAAGGATATAGTAGCCGGCATTCAAAATTGAGGAATAAATGAGCATCTCAGGAATAACAGAAACAACACAGCACCTGACTTTCAATCTCGATGAAGAGGTCTTTGCCGTTGATATTACCAAGGTGCGTGAGGTGCTTGAATATACAGA
>SDBV01001052.1_pt1 | contig 40833 bp, 65 predicted proteins | sample 2277081 | NCBI WGS metagenome assembly SDBV01 (sample SAMN10402039, study PRJNA504765) | marine sediment metagenome | isolation source: marine sediment core GS10_PC15, 223 cmbsf | place: Arctic Ocean: Southern Knipovich Ridge | collected 2010
GGGTAGCGTCTGACATAATCCTTCGCTTGTTTTTCGGTTGTAAAGCCTGTATTTACTTCATGGAAACCTAAAATAGGATCGACAGCCCACACTTCCCAAGGGCGTTTTACCCCTTTGCTCATCCGCATCTTTGGTTTCGTCACCTTCGCCTCAATTACCTTTGCCATCACTCACTCCTTGCCCGTTGGGCGGTTAGTTGCTTCTCTCTTCTTCCACTCCACGTACGCGGCTTCTAGGGCTTCGTGCGCAGTATTATACGATACTCCTGGAACACGTACCCCCTTTACGTTCGGCCAGAAATAATATGGTTCGCCTGGTGCCTCGCAGCCAAAAGTAATACAGATGATTTCCATGCTTTGCAACTCCAACATCTTTTCGAGTCGGGCGTTGTTGGCTTAGAGTTGTTTGATTTCATCAATAGCTTCCTCGCACGTCTCTGCTGTTACAGGCAACCCGGCACTCTTAACATCCCGCAAAAGGTTCTCAAGCGAAGTTACTACTGCATTGCTACTCATCTTTCACCTCCAGTGCTTCCAACGCTTCCTCGTGGATGTACCAGTAACAATAAGATGAATGGCGTTCGTATTTATTGCCAGTATCCGAATGGTAACACTGGCACTTGGTCTGGTCGGCAATGCTTTTGAGGGCGGCTCGGAGTTGCTTGTTTTTAGTTTCTAGTTCCCGAATGTGTGCAATCATCTCCAAACCAAGGGCAGCGCTAATGCTGCCATTTAGCTTGACCTGTCTCGTGCTAAGCCGCACGAGCCTGGCCGTCTTCTCGGAATCGTTTATAAGCATTCTTCTTTCACCTCCGCCTCCAGTGCAGCCAACATCGCCAGGGTCGCTTCAGCGATAGCACGGGCCAATGAATCTTTTGAGCAATAACTGCGAACGACACCTCTAAAACGGTCGGAAATAGTAACATCATGCGTGCCGAATGATTTTCGGTTCGGCGATTCATACTTCCACGCCCACCCTCGCCCGCCTTCCTCTACCGGCTTGCACAACTGCTCCAGCGTGGCAATCGCGGTGGCGGTGTCGGTGGAATACTTTGGGGGACTTAACTGCTGTTCATTGCGTGGCCCACACCAGTAATAACATTTATCCCCGTAAAGCATTTCGTAGGCAATAATGGATAATCTCCACCCCAACGCCTCCGCAATCGCCGCGTCGAGGTCGGAGCCGGGTTGTGGTTGGTTAGCGGTCATTGTTTTTCCTTCCCCTCGCCTTTGCGGCTTCGCGTTACGCCAAATCCATCCCAATACCCTAAGCAGATGCGTCGCGTATGGATGAGCCGTCGCAGGATATTTCGCAGCCAATGTCTCTTCGCCTGTTCTACGGGGTAGCCATAATAATCCAGAAAAACCATCACCCACCTTCCTCCTTCTTCCACCCCGCCATGATCGCCTCGGCCTCGGCGGGGGAGATTTCTTTAGCGGCATCATTCGGATTACTGAGGCTGGAAACACTACACGCCGAATCGCTCCACTCTTCGCTTGTATTCGCTCTAAGCTGTACCCTTTCCCCGTTCCACTTCCACAGACATTCCCCATCGGAAAACACACGATGCCAATACCGTTCCGTTGACTTCGCCTTGGCTTCCGCAATCATGGCCTCGGCTTCGGTGGTGGGGATGGGGGAGAATGCGGTCTTTCCTAGCCCGTCAAGGTAATACTCCGTTGCATAGACGGTATGTTCTTCGGTTCCGTGAGAAGTAAAACAGACAGACTTTTTCCCAGTTCCATCTAATTGACGCAAGCGCGTAATATCCCTAACACCACCGACAGTGACGTACTTCGGCCACTCGTTTTTCTCTCGCCGCTCACGCACGACGTCGGGTTCGCGGGGGATGGGGAGCCAGAAAGTAAAACCCCTATCAAACTTTTTCCGTGAATTATGCCAAGGATATATTTCGTCACCCCCTGGAGAACCATCGGCGTGGAAAAATACCGGCAGAGAATCAGAGGAGTCGAGCCTTGCATACTGAGCATTATCTAACACCGAAACACCCCTGTAATACACTCGCCACTGCGGCCACTCGGGCTTCGGTTCGGATTCCTCTTTCAACGTACCAATTTCCGACTCACTTTTGGTAAGTTGAGTTTGGAGGTTGCACTCGTTTTCGATGCCTCGCCGTATTACATCATCACCGATATTGATTTCTTTCACCAACTCCGCGATCCGCTTCTCCAGCGGTGCGGTGACATCGGCGGTGGGTTGGACGCGGGAGGTATACCAGGGAACAAAATCCTCGATCTTATTCTGGGGAAGTAGTTCTAGCAATTTATCTTTCACTTCCTCGGCCGTCGGCCCGCACATTGCCGGTCGGGATTCGGCAATGACCCGACGAATAACTCTGCAAAAACGTGGCACAAACCTGGAGTGAGTTCCAGTCCCCCATTCATCAACTACCATCTTGTGTATCTCCTCCCTCGTCAACTCACGCGGCTGCGGTTCGGAGGCGAGGAGTTTTTCAAGGGCGGCTGCAACACGGAACCAATGAACCATAGATCTGTCTCCTATGGGTGCCGGCAGAAAATCCATTTCTTTCTCAACCGCTTCCCGTAACTTTTCAACCGTTATCATCACTTTGCTCCTGTTTGGTTTGGTTTTTCAATCATCCCCGCCGTCACTCACGCCTTCCCTCCCGCCGCTTCGTCGGCTTCTACCTCTTCACCGATTGCGTCCATCGCTTCGTCCCATTCGTCAGTGGTAAAGTCAGTAAGCGAAAGCCGTCTTATCATGGCTCGTAGCCTCCTGACTTCGTTACGTAAAACCGCCACACAAGTGCAATGCCGCTCATACGCATCGCAGCGTTCGTCCATCGAACCCTTAACGGCTTCGTCGATTTCTGCCTTGAAGGCCCGCAGCCGCCTCAGTTCATCCGTCTGCTCGGCGTAGGCTTCGTCTAAAATCGCTTTGATAAATGGTATATCCTCTTGCAAGGTTCCGCCTGTATCAGACGGCAGCACAGAATCAGCTATCTTTTCCGCCGCCACATCACCTTCCGCCGGGGGTTTTTCATCGTACCACTCCTGCGGGGCCGGATTGCGTTTGGCTGTACGCAACAACTCCTCGTTGGGTGGTGTTATTGCATCCAATTCTTGTTTTGCTACCACTTCCGCCGCGTCACGTTCGGTTGTCATTGCTTTACCACCTTGAATGTATTGGCAAAAACGTAAGGGTTGCCGTAGACGTACCACGGCTTGCTCCTGTGTGTTCGCGTTTCGGTAATCTCCTCCCAGGGATACGAGTTGTAGTGCGACACGTTCCCCTTGCCGTCCATTGTCGGCTTTGGTTTGGCGTAGATCGAATCCCAGAGGATACGAAACGCAAGCCGCGAAACCCGTCCGGTTAGTTCGGGCATGTAGGCCCAGTCGCCGCACCTCTCCGTCAGAATCGGGTTGCCGTGCCACCCCAGCATGTTTAAGGCAGAGTACGCATTTGTCGAACCTTCAATTCCATACTCCTCAAAGTGGTCTAATTCTTCCTTGACCGCACGGTCGGTATAGGAGCAATCCAAAACCACTCCGCATGTATCGCAGAATTTAGGGCCGGTCTCTTCAAAGTTCCCGCCGCCGTCAACAAAGGCATCCGGCTTCTCTTGCTTGTGCAGTTTGCGAACCCTCTTGCCGGCACATACATTGCAGTAATTTACGCCGTCTTCAGCACCGTTAATCCAGTGCAGTGGTTTTACCTTGCACCGATTTGCTAACGGTTCAATAAGATTGCCCAGAAGCCTTGCACTAGCACCTTCCGCTATCGCATCCTCTTCGCTTATCTCCTGCACCCTCTCTGCCCGCACATCGGTAACTTCCAGCAGCAGCCGCGAGGCCCAGCGGGGCATGTGGATGGAGGGTCGCCATGGCTGTTTTGCGTCCTCTTCAATGCAATCAGCACGATACCAAATCCGTTCGGGATAAATTGGGCCACCGCCCAACGCTGGGTCATATTCAGCATCTTCGTACTGCCAAGTCTCCCGCACTCTGAGCCGGTCGCCGGGGACGCCGTAGGGACAATACTCGCCAATCAAATCTGTTATGCTGACCTTTTTTCCACCGCCACAGAAACGAGGACCACCGGGTATGCGAGGCGGCATTGGCTTGCCAAGTTTGTACGGCGTACCCCAAGTGAATCTGCCATTTTTTGATTGTTGGGGCTGCGGCTTAATCACCCGCCGAAACTGCATCTGCCGTCCTGCCAGAATCGCCAACACTTCATGTTGGTATGCCGGCCAGCCCCGCTCTTTGGTTTTCATCGCTTGGCCTTCCTTTTCTTCTGCTCGTCCAGCCATTGCGTTAGCCAGTCGCGTAACTGTTTGGCTCGTTTGGGAGTTAAAAAGAAAGTATCTCTCCACCAACCGAATCTATTTATTTGCAATAGCACTTTGGAATTAAAATCACCCCGATCCTCCACGCTCCATTCCGCTCGACCTCTGTCCACTCGTATTTTCAAGCCTTTCATCACTTATTCCTTTCCAAAACAAGCAGCCGGCCCGCCGTGTGCCACTCAACGGGAAGGTATAAACCACGGCGCTTGGACCGCCAATCCCGTGTACGGGCCGGCTGCTACTGGTTGACTACACGTTTTCAACATCAACGCGAGTAACGCCAACAACTCTTATTCTGCGAACCAATTGGTATTCGCCAACAACTTTTTCTTCGGAAGCCGAATTCAAACAGTCGGCAACCTCGATTTCAGCCAATAAACAAGACGTTTCAGCGTCTTCGTCAAAATGACCGTAAATCGTTTTTGGAAACTCCATAATTTTTTCCTTGTGAAAAAAACAAAAAAACTACCGCGACCTCCGCCATGCGTAGGCGACGATGCCGACCAAGGCGATTGCCAGCAAAACGAATGCCGTCGGCTCGGGGATGGCTGCCGGAGTGGCGTTGAAACCGACACCGTACCATTCCATCTTCGAGTACGCTTGGCTGTTGTTGTCGCCCCAGTAGAACAGATACGCAGACACGTCGTTCTGCTGGTACTCTTCCAGCACCATTTTTGATACGCCGTCAACTGAAATCGTCATCAGCGAATCGGCCGCCGTGTAGTCCACACGGTACTCGTGCCGCAACGTGGGATCGACACCCGGCAATATAGTATCGCCGGTGCCGGCTTGGTAAAAATAGGCGTTGGTATCATCCCATGTAAAGCTCGCGCTTTTTCCGTGATAACCATCGAAAAGCGTGACACGGGATTCACCTTTCGGCCCGGCCAGCCAACGCACGTCGGCAATCAGAAACCAATCGCCGGCAAAGTCGGCGGCCGATAGTGGAACTGAAGGCTGCCACTTGGAGTAGCCGCTAGTCTCGGTGATCCAACAGCCGTCGCCGGCATAGCCAGGTACTCCCATCGACAGATACCAACCTTCGTCGGCCGGGTTGTTGGCCCCGACGTGGACAATCTCCGCAGCCGCGACGGCCGGGAGAAACAGAAACAGAAAACAAATCATGTAACGCATAACACAAACCTCCGTGAAACAGAAAAATAGTGGCCGTGGCACCATGCCGCAGCCGTCAATTACAATTGCACCCACTTACCTCCGATAAAATCTTCCTTGCGAGCATAGACTTTTTCGGCATGATCTCCGTAAGACGGTACTCCTGGGCATTCTGTTGTTAGACTTCCCTCATAGAGTCTGCAGACTTTACAAATAAAGAGACAGCAGACGTAACACGTTCCGCCACAGTCGCCGTTGCAACTTGTATCTTTAATATGTTCAGCCATGATTATCCATTCTCAAATACGGGCCACTATCGCAGGCCCCTTCGCCACATTTACATCGCTCTGCGGACGAGCTAGCGGTTCGGCTTTGTCGCCTACTGTGCGTCCTCTTGAATAAACTGAATGCCTTTTGTTGTGACAGTAAACCGCCGGCAGCGGATGTTGGATTCCTTGCCCTCTTCGTAGTACACAATCAGCACGCTCCCATCCTTCAGCGTAACGAACCCCGGATACGCCCCGCCGACTGTATCCACCACGATCGGCCCGTGCCACGTGCGGCATTCGTCGAGGCTGTAGTGGAGGGCCGTGGCCGGTACACGGTGGGTGAGTAGGATGGCGGAGTGAGTGGGGGGGCGTTTGCCTTTGGAAAGGACCGGTCCTTCTCGGTTTCCCGAGGACGCCTTGCGGCTATTGTCCAACCCCTGCACAGTTATCAATGGAGAGTCTTGACCATCACGGGGATTCGGGCTCTCCATCCCATCGCCACTCAACTCCACCCTATGCAACTCAGGACAGTCCAGCGGAAAGCCGATGTCCTTTGCCACCGTCCAGTTCTTGCCGTCTGTACTCGTGGAAAAATGCCCGTTGCACTTGCTCCCACGCATGACAGCGTAGAAAGAATCGCTCGTATACGAATCAGGCGCGGCGTATTCCAGACGAATAATATCCGTCTCCGCGTCCAGATGCTTCCCGCCGTTGGGAATTGCAAACACCTGCCACGTCCGGCCGTTGTCGCCGCTACGGATCACATACGGCTGGTCAAAGTGGTAGCTGCCCAACATCAGCAACCCGCCGCCGAAGTCGCGTAGCGGGCCGCCACCGCCCGCGTCGTGCTGGAGCTTTCGCGGTATGCTGGCCTTCATGTTGCCGTCGATCTCCGCGATATACACGCCGTCGCCTTTCAGCACTCGGTCGGCGCCCGCGACAAGTTGAAAGTACGCCAGTATCACCCGGCCGTCTTTCAATACCGAGATATTCGGGTCGCGGTCGTCGCGGTCTGTGTCCAGCAGCATCGCAGGCTTGCTCCACGTCCGGCCTTCGTCGGCCGAGGTGACGTAGGCCACTGCCCCGCACTTTTCCCGCTGGTCGGCCCACGTAACATGGCCGCTCGCCACGCCGTTGTAGTAGACGCAAATCAGCCGGCCGTCCGGCAACCGGCACACGCCGGGAAACGCACAGTAGGGGCCGGCCGGGCCATGGGTGGCAACGATGGTGAAGTTGGCCCCGTCTGCTCTGACTGCAATAAGCATTGTAATCACCATCACTACACCAATCCAAAACACCATCCAAAACGCGAAGATACATAGTTTTAATAGATCACCCCAAGTCATTGGTCATTCTCCTTGTGACGTTCGTATGCTTTCAATATGGCATTTGCTGGATCAACGTCAGAAATCCAGTCGTCCACTGCGTCGTAATTTAAAGTCACGTCTGCACAGACATCCCACGCAAAACCATTCCACCCGATGGTTGCCCTGCAACCCGCCTTTGTGAGTTTTTCCATCATCACCCATGCCTCTTGAATGTTCATGGCGATTTTCCCTTTCCCTTTGCCAATTGTTTTTTCAGTTTCGTCACCATGCCCCGGGTAGCGGATAGGGACCGCACCATGCCATGAGTAGCAGATAGGGACCGCTCGGCCGCCTGCCAAAGTTTGTAATATTCAGTTGCCCGTTTTATTTGCCGATCACATTCCCTCTCCAACCGGAGGTGGTCTTTTGCCATAGCCTCGCAGGCAGTAGCAATCCGCTGGAGGCAACCGAACTTTAGTTGTTCAATATTAGGATTGCTGCCATCATTTGTTGACCAACAACCACGACTCTTGTCCGCATAATTTTCTCTCATTGCACTTCCCCTTCCGCCCGCGTGGCGAGAATTGGTTCGCCTCCAAATTCGTAACAAATTAAGGAGAGGTCAATCTCGTGAATTGACAACGTGTCTGTGTCATACAGTTTCTGGGGCATCTCCATTACTGCATCCCATATATCAGATCGTGAATCAAACGTGCTGGCCATAGAGCGGGTGCTTGGCTGCAATTTTCCGTCGATCATTTCCATCGGGAGCAAGTTTATCAATAAAGTGTATAGCTTCACGGCGTCATCTCTTCCCCCGCTCTAGTTGCCAGTTTTTGCAACACCGGAAACTTGACATCCTCTCCCATCCAGTCCACGTGCCCATCGGCGTACAGCCAATTCACGCCGCCCGGATGGTAGCTGCTGAAAAACACGTCGTTGAACAGCACCGTTCGCGGGCCGTTGCAACCCTTATAGCAGTAGACAGCCGGATCGCTGTTGATCGGCCATCGAACGTTCTTGCAGGACATACAACAGGTGTGGTTCAGCGGGCTGTAGATGCTTGTCCAATACGCCCCAGCCGTCCAGGCCCGTAGCCAATTCACCTGCTCACCCACGGCCAGCGTGTGGCTCAGTCCGTCTCGGATGTCGGCGGTTCGGACGCCGGATTTTGGGTAGAGCACGCCGCTGGTACTATGAGGTCCACAGTGAACCCGTTCCATTCGTAGCGTTTCGTCACCTGTCCCACCGGCGACGCCACAGTAATTTCCAGTACGCCACTGGTTTGTATCCTGACGATAGGGGTCGAAAGGCTGTTCTCCGTCCGAAGGGCAGCAATAAAGTCCGAAACGTATTTTGGTAAGCTCATTATTCACTCCGTACATTTGGGTAGTGTCTGTCAAGTATTTCTCCGCGATACCCAACTGCTCGACGTAGGGCAACAGATACACTCGCCAGCCCTCCCGTGTGCCGGTGGGCGTGCCGTCGGGGCCGGGGTCTGCCAGGTGGCCGACTGCCGCACCGCAAGGAAACGAGCCGAGGGCCGCGTGGTAGTTGTGCAACGCGATACCGATCTGTTTCAGGTTGTTGCTGCACTGCACCCGCCGAGCCGCTTCCCGAGCCGCCTGGACGGCCGGTAGCAGCAACGCCGTCAACATGCCGATGATGGTGATTACTACCAGCAGTTCAATGAGAGTGAATCCGCGTTTCATTTTTTAGTTATCAGTGGTTAGTATCATCATGCCCGGGACATCCCGTCTTGTAGTCAAACCCCTCGCATTTTTCACCCAGCGGTAGCACCTCATGCCCCGTCGCCAATTCGTTCATCAGGGATTCGCGGAACTCGGCCACGTTAGTGAAGCGAGATCCATCGTCTTTTCTGATGTTCTTTAGGTTTTGCACCGTTTTACGACGGTCCCAATTTAGCATCCCGCGGACTGATATACACATGTGAATTGTTTTGGACATCCCTACGTTCTCCTCATCACTATCCACTACCCACTAATCACTACCCACTACTTCCGGCACATCTTCCGCCGTCAGTTTCTTCCCTCACAATCGCACAAACCACGTATTGTCAAAGCCGGGTTTCACTCTGATAAAGTTTGTCCACTTCAGGATATGCGTTACTGCTGGACTTGCGGAGCAAAACGGCACCGCTGCGATCCTCGCTGTCTGGCCGTACAGTTTCACGCCAGACCTCGACGTAGGCTGGGTTCCATGCCCACATCTTCGTATAGTCCATGCTGTAAATCCAAAGCCCCTGAAAGTGTTCCGACTCAACTCGACGCGGCCAACTTGGTTGAAAGTCAAGCACCGCCAAATACCCCGGATCACACAGCACCCGATCTGCTTCAGAGGCAATCCGAAACAAATCGGGACGGTCCATATACATCAGACTAGCGCCGAAATAAACCAAGTCGAATTGGCCCGTGACGGATAACTTGTCGGCCGTGCCGCGTACCACGTCAAGCCCTTTGCTTTGGCAATACTCAACTGCTTGTTGGGAAGGCTCGACACCCCAACATTCACAACAAAATGCGGTTCGCAGTGCAAAAAGGTGCTGCCCCAACCCACAGCCGATTTCAAGGACACGTTTTGGTCGGCAGTTGATCGCCCGCAAAATGGCAACAAGCTGATCCTGGTATATGTCCCGCTGTTCAACTGTTTGACGATTGCGGCGAAACCACGCATCACCTTCACCTTCCCAAAATATCTCGCGTTGGGTTTTGCTCATATTATTTAAGTCCTAGTGTCACCTTGAGATTTAAGATTGCCGATGCCCCACGATACGCCTCGGTTGTCTCTCGCCCACCGGGAATGGTCCTCTGTAAAACCAGTTACCTCGGAAATAGTCGTTACAAGCGGGTGGTTTTTTTTTACGAATCGCTCGTAGGAAATTACCTCATCAAACCAGTCCATGTGGTGTAGGAGCAGGAGAGTATAAACCCCAACTTTCTGCTCCATTGTTCCCATGTCGTCTCTGTATTCTTTTTGTCGCAGACTCCTGCGAATAGCATCCACATCGCGCGTCACTAAAATTGCTCTGTCGGGTTGGAATCGTTGGAATTGCTGAATCAGTGGGATGGTGGCCGTAATCGTACACTTTAGGATTATGTCGTACTGCTGCGATTCTTCTTCCAAGAGTGGGGCAAGACATCGGTTGTAGAGGTCGATAATGGCAATCATGGGTCGTTGTGCCAACGCAAACGTAACAAAACTCGCACCGCTCGATTGCATACCAACAACTAGGGTTTTCATTTTTATAGCCCCGCAAACCACGTTGCATCCAAACCAAACTCCACTTTCCAGGTATATTCCACTGCCGCTCGATCAACAGCAGCACGCACATCGGTAAACTTTTCCCGGTAATCATGCCCACCAAACCAACCACCCGGCTTGACCTTCGACTGCCACACTTCTATGTCACGAGTGATGTATGGTTCGGCGTGGGCACCGTCGATGAAAACAAAATCAACCGAAGCATCTGGCGTAATTGTCGCCGCTGTTCCCGATTCCATCATTAGTATCCGTGCTCGTTCGCCGTATTTTCGGAGCCGGCTGAAAGCGGTTGAGCAGCTTTTTGCCCACTCGGTATGTTTACACATTGGATGGTCAGGGCATTTGTAATTCGCGGGATAAGGCAGCCACATATCCACGCAGATCAACGTCAATAACGGCCGTTGTTTGAGTAAAGCAACGGTGTTTTCCGCAAGATAGACTCCGACCTCAACACCGAGGATCGGCGTATCTTGCGGTATGCGTTCCAATATCGCTTGCGTGCGTTGTTCAATCATTGAATCTCCGGTACATCTTCTGCCGATAGCTTCTTGCCTTCCGCCGCGAAGTTCCACAGCGGCCGGAACCGTTCCCGCCAGCCCATCGCCGGTGGTTTTGTGTTCCACGGTTTCGCCGGGCCGGTGAAGTGCAGTATCCGGCAATCGTGCCGCTCGGCGTTGTAGATCGGCCGCAGGTCCGAGTACTCCGCGAACCCGATTTGCAGGTTAAAGCGGGACGGTAGTAGGCAGCGACTTGCGGCATGACCAAGATGCTCCAGGTAAACCACCATCGCCGATTGGTCGCAGTTGTCGAAAAACTTCCCTTCATGCGCCCACCGCACAAAATGCTCCCAAACTTTTGGATTGCCAATTACCGGCCGGCGTGCCAGCCATAGCCCGCCATTGTGCCGGTGCCGGGGATTGTCCGCACACTCGACGCCGACGCCTACAAACGAAGACGGTCGCATGAAGACATCGTGAATACTACCGGTGCAAACCATATCGCAGTCGAGCACCAGCACTTGGTCGTAGGCCGTCAGTTCCAACGCCTCCAACTTCCCGTAGCAGGCCAGCACCCGCGGCTCGAAGGCCGGCCAGCCGCGATACCGCTCAATCGTCAGCGGCCGGTACGTCACCGTCCCGTCGATCTCCGGCGGGTTGTCTGGTATATCGTCCGTCTGGATAATCACGTCGCCGAACAGTTCCCGCGGGTTGTGCTGCAACAGCGACCTCCAAAACACCCGGAAGGCCGGCCAAAACTCTTTCGTGACTAGGAACCAAGTGGCAGTTTTCATGGGTTATTTGCTCCCGATTGTTACGACCAAAACCGGTTTGTTGTCGTGGTTGTCAAAGCCGATAGAAGAAATACGATCTGCTTTTACTTCTTTAACTGCAATTCCTTTCGCTATGATTTCTCCCAACAATTCGCTCTCGGAAACAGAATCACAGTTCAATATAATTTTGTCCTCTTCGGTCCTTGCCTTCATGGCTTCCAATCCTTTAGTCCCTTAGCTGTTAATCCTTCGACTATCGAAACCGTTCCGGGAGAATCAGCATCTACTTCTATGGCAATGGTGCCATACCGTGAACATGCGTTTCCTCTCGCCGTACAATTTTTTTGTACGAGTTTTCCGTCGGGTTCGTAAAACGAAAACACATCACCGGCAACAACGTCTTTCATCCGTGTTTTTCTGTTTGTGCCATTCAATACGACATATCGTTTTGGGGCTGTATCGCGTCTCCAAAAAACAGCAGCCCCAGACAGCGTTGCAAGTGCTGCAAGAGTTGTGGCGATAAATCCACGGCGATTCAGTCGAGTAGCGGTTTTCATGGTTTCTTGCTCCAATGCTCTTGCGTTCGCATTGCTCTATCTATTTCTTCGCGTACTTTATCGCCAGCACAAACCGGCCAGGTAGTCTGGCTTCCGTCGGGACGAGTAAGGCCAACCCAAAAAACCCACCCGTGGTTGTTGTCAAAAAAATCAAGTCGTTCGGTGTCGGTAGGTGTGGTGGTCGTTGGCATTTCTTCATCAAGTTTTTTCTCTAGCTCTTTCAGAACGCTTTCAGTTGTTTCCTTCAGCTGGAACTCGCCGCACCAATCGACGGGCCTCATTTCCGGCCAAATCCACGGCCCAAAAAATGGTCCAAGACAATGGGAATCAGCTAGAGTGGTTGGTGGAAATCGTCTACAATGATTCTGAATCCAAAACTTACATTCATCGCATTGCATGGTTCACTTCCTCCAAAAAATACCACAGCCGATACTCACGGCCAGTCCAGCCGGTGCGGCCACCAGAAACGAGAGGGGGGAAAAATAGTTGACGTAGATCACCACGGCAGCAGACGCTACTACTCCGGCAATCAGCCCGCCTCGCGTCGCCCGCGGCATGAACAACGCTGAGAGCATCAACCCGCCCAACGGCACCTGCAACAGGTTGACTACCTTGTAGCAAAGCTCGAACGTGTTGCCCTGTACCAGCGGTATCACTTGCGAGAGGCAGAAAACGATGATTCCAAAAAAGACGGTGGCAACCACGGGGAAAGGATTACGAAAGCCCGCCGCCACCGTCGAGACGCAGCTATTGATTCCGCTGGACAGACTGCTGGCCGAGGCCGCTACAATCGCCGCCAGCACCAGGCCCGTCACACCAACCGGTAGGCCGGAGCTAATGAATCGAGGGAAGAGGTCGTCGCCGCCAGTGCCGGTTGTGTAGAGGCACAGCCCCACCGCAACCAGCAGGCCCGTTAGTGCCAGGTCCGCCACCCACGACAGCCACACCACTCGCTTCGCGGCCCCTACCGTCGGCACGGAGAGATACCGCTGCACAGCCATCTGGTCGCCGGTCCGCACGCAGATCCCCATACAGATGGCCGAGGCAATCGCCCAGGGAACAGTAACCCGCTCCATTGGACTCCAGTTCCAAGAGGGAGCGGGCCACTGCACGGGCCATTCCGTCGGCCCGGTCGCCTGGGGGGACAGGCAGACAATTACCAACACGGCACCGGCAAACATTATCGCGGCCTGCAAAACGTCGGTCGCTACCACCGCCCGAAAACCTCCAAGGCTGTAGACGGTGGCAACGCCGACTATCCCCGCCGCAGTCACAAACGGCGGGAACCCAACGGGAGATATGAGTACCGCAGCAACGATATGTACGATCACTGCCATCCAGGCCAGCCGGACGCAAAGGAACAGGCCGGAGGCCAGCCACGAAAGCTGCCACTCGTCAAGCCACTCGTAGGCCGACGTGACCTGCCGTGTGCGGATGCGAACGACGATGTATTCCGAGAGCAACCACAGTGTCACCGGCGCCGCCGCCAGTCCGGTCAACACCAGCGGCCCGTGGGCTACAATCTCGCCCGGCACGGCCATGTAGGAGATTGCCGAGAACCAAGAGACCATCAGCGAAAGGCCCACCGGCCAGGCGGACATCTTTCTACCGCCCAATAAAAAGTCGTCCCGGCTGCGGTTGCTCCGGCCGTACCGCCAGCCGACGGCAACTGTGGCCGCGAGGTAGAGCATGACGATAGTGGCGTCAATTGTGGTCATTGGTTGGTGTTTGCGCTAGCAATAAACCATATTATGCTGCACATTATGCCGGCATAACTTACCCCAATCAGAACCAAAAAAATGTTACAGCACAAATCACGGCGTATATTCCTAAACGCATCCGTTAATATCAGCGTGCTTACTGAGATTACAAAAATGACGAAACATATAACCGCTACCGTCATGTTTTTCTTTCGATGATACGCTTGTATTCCGCTTCGATGACTGCCGCCTTTTTCTTGCCGATGCCTGTTATCGTGGCGAACGTCCCATTTTTCTGACGATAATCTTCGAGGTCCGCGAACGTGCGAAAGTTGCTTTCCAACATGCGGCAGACTCCCACCGGCAGATTTATCTGGGCAATCGTCAACTCTTCTTGCGGCTTGTCGGCAGCTGGGGTGGCATCGGTTAGCAGCAGTTCGTCGAGGAGGGCAAAAAGTGTCAAATGAGTCTCGGCTGTTTTCGTTTCTGCACTTTTGGCCTCGGCTTTCCGTACTTCACCATTGCGACACGCCAGCCGAAACTCTTGCCATACTGCCCGCAGTCGGGCGAGATACAGAGCATCCGGCAACTGTGCGATTTTGGCGGCAGCATGTTCAAGTAACAATTTCCCATCGCCTTGCGGCTCTTCGTCGGGGCCGGAAAAGATTTCATCATCCCACGGCTCAGTCTGTTGACGTGTAACTTCTTTGTCTCGATCAAACACCTTTTCTGGCATTTTCACTTCCACGTCCGCAGCGTCTAGTTCAATAGGCATGTTTTTTTCCTACCAGTTGATGATCCAGAGGTAGCACTCGTGAAAACAGTTGTAATGCCCCGTGTGGGACTTTTTCATACAGACGAAAATCGGCGACACCTTGCCGTCGGGAGCCACGTCATACCATCCATCCCCCAGCGGCAATTCCTGCTCGCCGCGACAAAACGGACAAACAATAAAAATGCGACCATTCTCCCGCCTCTCACACCGCAGCTTGGCTGTTCTTTCTTTGCTCATGCTCATGCTGTTCCCAGAACTTGTGCAACAAGTGAAAGGTTGTCAGTTCCGCCACGTCTCGGCTCGGCATCGCCCACCACTGCACTCCGTAGCGGACGGACCAACTGATGGCCGTGCGGTAGACTACTTTCGGTTTCAGTTGCGTGTGCGGCGGCGGGCGCCGGCGAATCTCCGTCCAGTCCGCCTCGATCACCACTGCCGCGAAGTCCAGCGTCGCCAGCCGCTCGTGCTCTCGCTGGAATCTCGCCCGCCCCTGTCCGCAGGAGCCGAATACATCGGCCAGCGACTTCCGCTCGATGGCAACCAGGTGTTCCATGCCGGCAATCGAATAGTCCCCTTGCTTCAACGCACCCCAGACTGTCGGCACCTCCAGCCGCCGATGGTGATACCTCGCATCGCCTCGGATTCGCTCGAACTTCCATGGCCGTTGCTCCCGGCTGTCGATGATTACGGTGAATGGGCATTTTGCTTCCATCTAAATACTGCCAGTTGTCTGTATTCTCATTTAGTCTCTTGGACTTGTTTTTCAGCCAACTGTGAAAACCAAACGAGGGCATCGGAGCCTAAAACAAACTTGACTCTTCCAAACAAAATCGTTCGCAAGCCCGCCCGTTGTGCTGCGGCAAGCGACCTGTTTGCAAGGTTCATTCGCTCACCAAACACCACCAACGGCATTACTTCGCCAGCCGAAACGCTGCCTAATGTTTTAGGTGGGGGTGGTGTTGTTGTTCGTGACCGAGGGATTGCATTTTTAGAAAAGTGTTTTATTAGAAAATTAAGTATGTCTCTTGTCAGGTAAAACCATTCACCACTGCAGTTGGACTTTGCAAACCGCTTATGCAGCTTTTTCTCATCTTCTTGACTGCCAGCAATTTGCCCCACCAGAGACAACTTTTCAGAATTGCCGATTTGCAAAGCTGCAATACGTACTTTGCAGTCATCTTTGCTATATCCGATTTTTATTCGCCCGTGGCAATCCTGAAGAAAATAGATCATGGCTGCTACCTTTCTTTTCCAATAAACCCCCGCCCGCCGGCGACGCCGCCAGCCGGCAAGACGGGGAACGGGAGGACGACGGCAACTTACAGGTCGTCGAAGTCGCTACCCGTCGTCGCCTCTACTGCCGCTCCAAAGTCGGCGTCTGATTGCTGCTCGGTTGCCGGTTGTTGTTCAACCGCTCCCCGCGGCACGTCGGCCACTTCCGGGTTGTCGAGGGCATAGCTGCGGTCGAAGTTCACGTACGGCTGCCCGTGCTTGTCTTTTTTGTTCGCTTCGATAAACAGGACGATGCACTCCCGGCCGACGGCCAAAGTCGGGTCGCACGTCCCTTTGCTCTTCGGCGCCAACAGCTTCAGCGACATCCAAAGCTGTGTCAGTTGCGCTCTGGCTCGGTCGGCCTTCCAGTTGGAATCTGTTTTCGCGTCCGGATCTTGCCGGAAGTCGAGAAACAGCTTCCGCATCCGGTCCTCTTGCCCTGGCGTGGTGCCGGCCAACGCCCGGAAGTTGAAGATGATCTGCTCGTGCGTGTCGAACTTGTCGTCAACGTCTTCGACAACGCAGTGAAAAGTCCCAGCCGCCAGCAGGTCGCCGGAGGTGTACTGGGCGTCGTCTTCGTTCTCAAAATCAGTCGCGTCAAGTGGAATGGACATTTAGATACTCCTGTATCGTTTGGATTTCCGTTGCCTTATCGACCATCCATGCCGGGTAGCCGAGAGCGGCTAAACTAGCTTCCTCCACCCGCTCGATTCCGTGCCGCCGAAGTAGCGGGTGCAAAACCTTCGGCTGCTCTAAAAAGACTCCCGTGGCTTCGACGTGTCGAGTTTCTCTTTGAGTTTCAGAATCAACTCATCGGCTTCGAGGTCTGTCAACTCGGCCAGATTAGGCTTCCTTCGTTTGGCAAGTGCCCAATGAATCGCGGCAATAACTTTTTCCTTCGTACCGTAGACTTGTAGGGCCAGCGACTTGATTTCTGCCACCTGTCCTGGTGTGGCCAGCGTCTTGTTCCAACGATCTGCAACAGTGGCCGAGGGCGGGGTTTCCTTCGTCTCTTCCGCTTCATCCTTGCCGCTCCCCGCCCCCGGCGCTTCTACAACACCGCTGTCAAGCCATCGCAAAATCGGCTCCATGAAGTCCGGCCCCGGCTTCTCTACACGTAGGCCATCGACTGCCGAGCAGCGTGATCCACTAATGGTTAGCGTATGTTCTGGGTCCATCTCTCCGACAATGTCAAACTCATACTCCATTCCCGCCCGCTGGATCGGTGCTAGGCCGACTTTGCGGGGTACCTGGACAACTCGCCCCTGAGCATTGGTTTGTTCCTCCAAAACATATTCCATCTTGGTCCGCATGGTCACGATGACGTGGCCGGGGAACGCAAGGATCGCATCAATCATTCGGCGGTGTTTCGGCGTTACGTTTTTCCATGCTGCGAATTTATTGGTGCTGCTGGATTGGTCGATTTGGTCGAGGGCACCTTTCACTCCATCCCATGCCTGCGAGAGGCCGTCAATTAAAAGTACCGCCGGCCGCGACCGTGCGGCTTCAGCAATCACAGTGGTATAGGTTGCCGGGTCGAATGACTCCAGTTCGCACACGTCGAAGTTCCACACCACGCCATGATGGGTATCCTCTGCGTACTTCCGCAACGACTTCCGCTCTGAGTCGATAGCAAATACCCGGCCACCATCGGCTTTGGCTAGGACAAACGCAGACATCAGCCCCGTAAACGATTTCCCGCTTTTTGCCGGACCGCAGAGGGCCATGCGGAGTTTTAGTTTCTTACGTGTCGCTGGCTTGAACATTGCCATTGCCATCAATCCTTTCAATTGTCACGTATGCCTCGCAACTCTCTCCCGGCTCGCATAACTGCTGGCCAGCCAACTTTTCCATATCTCTCGCCATAATCCCGAATCGCATGAAGTCGGTGGCGCTGAATCGAAACGAGTACCAACTACCAGCTAATGATGCTATGTGTTTCACAAACCACTTCACTCTTTCTCTACACACGGCAAAATCCTTTCCGCGATTCCTTTGGTCAGTTCCAAGTCCCGTAGCAGATACTCTTTCGCTTTCTGCCGATCCTCGGCCCACAGTTTGTGAAAATCCTTGCCGCTGACACCGTCCAGCTTGCCGCCGATCCCCATCGACAACCCGATTTCGTTGATCCCCTTGTACTCGCCGTACACGCCCAACCGGTACACTTCGGCCAGGTCGATGAAACAGGGGTGCCAGAACCGGTTGCGATCAATCACGTCGATCGGTACGTGCAGGCCGAGCAGCCACGTCCGGCGAACGAGCATCGGCAAGTCGAAGCCGGAGATATTGAACCCCACCATCTTCCTACCGTCGCCGGAGGCCGAACGGAAAATATCCCAGAACTGGACGAGCATGGATTTCTCGTCCCGGTCGTCGATCCGTGGGCCGCGTTCCGACAGATACCCGATTGCCAACACTTGCCCGCGGCAGGCGTCGAGTGCGGCCTTTTCCGCAAAACCTTTGACGTGTTTTTTCTCCGCCTCTTCCACCCGCTGGACAAGTTCCTGCTGCTCGATTAGCCCCTTTTCCCTGGCCCGTTCGATAATCGCTTCGATTTTGCCGGGGTCTTTGGTGCGGCCGAGCTTGACTGAATCAGGATCAAACGGCTTGCCGATTTCGTCGAAGCCCCGCACAGAGGCCAGGTCGAACGGCGGTCGGACGACTGCCAGCTTTTCCTCTGCCTGCGGGCCGGTTTCAACGTCCCAGTAGATGTTATCCGTTGTTCTCATTGGGCATTCCGTTCCCTTTGGCTTTGGCGATGGCAGATTGTAGTTGTGGTGTCAATTCCATGATGCCTTCGATGTAGGCTTCGCAGAGCGCTGGGCCGATCGCTGGCTCTTGGCTTGCTTCCAACAGTGCCTTGCATACCTCCAGCAATTCCGGGGCGGCGGCAATCAGGTGGGCATTGGCCTCATTCTGTTCCCGCGAGAAATTGGTGTACAAGTTACAGACTGGACCAGGTGTCGAGTCCATTGGTGCGTCAACCCGGATTGGCGTGGGGGTGCCATCCTCGTATTTCTCACCAGTGTTTTCTATCCACGGTCCCGACGTGTGTTTCGCTTCGTCGTGAGTCATTGGCTCAGTTTCCTTTCACACGCGCATTGTGCGGCCCGTAGTTTGCGGAACTCGCCGAATACCACAACGCCGAACGCAATTGGAATGAAGCAGCGGCTTGAATCGGTGAATCGCTCCACGCTCGCCCGCCCGCCGTTGTGTCGCCAGACTTGGCGTTTGCCGAATGTCGGGTGATCCTTTCGGCTCGGGCGTCGGGACCAGTCTGGTCGTATCGCCATGATTCGCTCCTGTTACGTTGCATCAAAGGCCCCCGACGCGCCCACGGACCATTGGTTCCGTGTCAGCTTCGTGCATACGCACGCCGGGGGTGTTTTGTAGTTGCCGGTCTTGCCCGGCCCCGCGCCCCGCGAAGTGCGGATGGTCGCCGTGGTGTGGCGGCGCGGTGTGTGTGAAAATGCGGCGACGGGGACGACATCCTACAAGTCGTCGGATTGAGGTAGTGCTGGTCCGCGTGAGTGAAGTCACGCCACCGCCGCACAATGAACCACCAGTAGCGGTCCACGCATCGAAACTGGAAAAAAGCGGCGGGGGAGCGTTCGCATAGCTCTACGAAGCACACCGCTTGGCTTCGGTGCCCCAACGCTACCCAGCGGCCAGTGCATCCTACAAGCCACTGTAGTTGCTGTAAGCCACTTTCTCTGGGACTCGCGTTGCGTAGTTTTTTGCTACGCCGCCGCACACTCAGAACAGCCGCTTCTGCTGGTCCGCTTCCGGCAGCTCGATAGGCGGCAGAAGATGCACTTGCGATTGCGGGCAGATGGCCTCGGCCCGGTAGTGCTGCTCGAACACTTGCCGGCTGTTGCCCAGATGTCGAGCACCGTCGCCGCCGGCCGCTTCGACCAGACTGCCGGAGGCTTGACGGATTCGCTGCAACAGATCGTGCCGCCCGTGCGGCAGTCCCGCCGCAATGAAAATCTTGCGGACGTGATTGTATCTCGCCCGACACTTGAACGGATGATCGAAAATAAACCGCCGTTCCGGTAGTCGGATTGCCCGCAACGCCTTGACACACTGCTCGGTTATCTTTGTCAGCCGTTCCTTCCGCGTCTTGGAATGTTCGGCCCGAAACAAGAGAAACGGCGGCTGAAAGTCCGTCCACTCCAAGGCCCACAACGACGACCACCTGGCCCCCGTGTTGTAGGCTGTCAGGAAGAATGCAAACCAAAACAGCGACGCCGGAACGCCGGAGATTTTCCCCGCGACGTTTCGTGCCGCTATCAGAAGCCGCATGATGTCTTCGGCGTGATACCCGCGCGGTGCTCGACATTCGCGGCGGACGGGGGCTACATCCGGCACTTCGCAAATCAATCCCTTCTTGTGGGCGTAGTTTGCCAGCGCCATTAGGTGCTTCCGCACACTCCAGACCGTGTACGATTTCCGGCCTTCGGAAAACCACAGCAGAAAATCGGAAATACGATCTTCGTCGAGGTCCGTTACCATCGGGGTCGTGCCGAGAAATCGGGCGAAGTGCCGTAGAGTGACTGCGTACTGTTCCACTGTGAGCGGAGAACACCCCAGCAATCGCCGTGGGTGGTATACCGAGGCGAAGAAATCGGCAAGCGACGGATATGCCGAAGCAATCATTAGCGGCTGCCCCCCGCAGGTGTATAGGGATATTACCTACGCACCACGGTTGGGTCAACCGTCCTTGAAATACTTCCGTGTTTTTCACGGCATCCGTCCGTTGGCTAGAGGTTAGTTAGCCAATTTAGCGGATGATAAGAGTGCACTCACCAGGGGTAATGCATCTAAAAGAATCCGCCGTATCGGCTAAATGCGAACCTTATTCCTTTACAAAAATCCCGTCAAGCCCAACTGATGTGCGTCTAGGTTTTCTGATCCCTGTAGGGCTAAAATCTATGTGTGGTGTTTTTCCGTCCGAAAGTTCCTTGGTGCTAAATCAAACTCTTTGCGTTCATGCCAAGCGCCCCGGCAATCTTGCGGAGCGTCGAGATTTTTGGGTCGCCAGTTTCGTCGTGTTCAATTCGCCTCCATGAACTAATCGGCATATCGGCGTTTCTGGCAGCAGCGTCTTGCGATAACTTGAGATAATTCCGCCTGGCCTTAATTTTCTCGCCGCGTGTTTTTTCCCGCTTTGTGCTTTTTAATGGAAGGGCAATCATTTTTTTCCTCAGTATTTTCCGAGTTATAGCCTTTCCTTAGATACCTGTCAATAGCAATTTCAGATTTTTTTTAGTCGAGAAGATTGCCGGTCGGCAGGCGGAACTCGGCCGGTAGGGAATGGGAACGGTTGCAGTCAAGCATGGGTATCCCATCCTCATAGAGGTTGTGTAGGGTACGCCACATGAAGGTTTTGACTTTCAACCATAGCCCTTCGTTTTTGCAGTGCCGCTGCCCTTCGTAGAAGTGGCCGAAGCCGTCGCCCCATTCGTTGCCGAAGAGCCGGATTTCGCCGCCGGGGTTGAGAATCCAAGCGAAGTTGACGCAATTTGTCAGGGTGGAACCGGAATGCAGGATCCGGCCGTCAAGTGAATCGGCCAGCAATTGACTCTCCTGCCACGGCTGGTGGCGGCGGTAGAACCGGGCCGGTACACCCCAATCAGCCGCGGCCTGCCTGATTTCCCGTTCGCATTCTTCCACGGCCAGAAAAACATACTGGAGCCGTTGGGCTAGTAGCATATCGTTTGCAATGGCCGACAACTCAAGTGCGGCCTGATCGACCAAATCTGGCCGGTTGTTGTCACCAAAACACCAAACCGTGGGTCGGAAGCCAGCAGTCTCCCAGTGGGCGAGGAAGGAATTGCAGGTGAATACCCAGGGCGAAGAGTCGAGCAGTTGCCGTTCGTCCTCGGTCAAATCGAGTAGGCTGTAGCTACTGCCGATGACGTAACTCGGTTCCGGCACAATAAAAACTCCGCCCATTGGGCATCAAGTTCCGTGTCGATTTCTACCCATTCGTCCGGCTCGATTGTAACTGCCCGGGCGTCGAGGGCAAGCATGGCCCGGGGGCGATCTGTGGCCATCTGCCGGACGGCATCGGCTGTGAGCAGACTGCCGACAGACGTTGAACCGTAAACAGGCGTGAAGTCTTGGGAATTGCCGAGCGGGTGTAGGGCCAATTGGATGGCCTCAGAAGACTTCGTCACCCGGAAATAGTAGAGTGGGTGGTTACGGGGTTGCACGCGGGCCAGGGTATTGACAATATCGCAGCCGGTTTCGTCCATTTTGGCAATCAGCCGGTCAAAAATGCCCGGGGGCCGGATCGGGCCGTTGGCGTAGCCCAGAATCACGCGGTCGAACTCGCCGAGTTGATCGAGACAGTAGGTCACCACGCAGAAGAGGTTGTCGTGGTGGGCCAACGTGGGCGGCTCGGTGAGCACTTCGACACCCTCAGCCACGGCGATCCTCATGGCCGCGGCATCGTCGGTGGCCACAACTATCCGCAACGGCGCCGAACAGGCCCGTAGATGGTCGATTGCCCAGGCCAGCGACGGGCGGCCGGCAATCAGGCGGGTATTTTTGCCGGGTAGCCGGGTAGAGTTGCTGCGGGCCGGGATAACCGCAAGGATGTCCATACCTGCAATGTAGCAGGGCAGAGGGGGCAAAAAGCGGGACGATAGACCGCATACCCCCCTTCAGCCGTATTGACAGCATTGCCGCGGCCCTGGGATTGCAACCGCGAGATTTAGTCTGCCCCGCTAAACCTGGGGGTTGACTTGGGAACAGTAACAAGACAGGATCAAGAGAAAGGAACCAAACCATGATACCTACGTTACCACAGTACGCCGATTGGTTTGTGATATGAGAACAGGATCGACCATCGCTGAACTGCTCGTCTGCCTCTGCATCGTTGCCGTCGGGTGCTCACGAGGGCCATCGGCCGAGGCTATCACTCAAGCTGCGGCTATTTACCACGCGGAACTTGTCGAGTTAAAAACACTAAAAGCTGAACTTGCCAAAAACAAAAAAATAGTTGCTGGATGGCGGAACGATGTTGAAGAACATCTTCAATTGTTGTTGCAAACCACTCGTTCATCCGACAATCTCGAAGAGGCTTATGATTATCTTGAAAGAGCAAATAACAGTTCGAAGTGGGAAACAATGAATGAAGCTATGGCCCTACAAGAGATCATGATTGAAAAACAAGAAATAATCGTAATCGCTGCAAAAAAACATTTGGATTCTTTGTGACAACGAAAAGCGAGACTAGGCCGTTGCCGCCGTATCCGATTCCGCTACGGGGCATCCAGGTGAAGATTCGGGTCTTTGAGCCGGACAGCAGACAATTTGTTCCGCTGAGAGAATTATCCGCAGAAGATCAAAAGTGGATTAGAAAACGGATGGGCAAGAAGACACAATGAACTGGCCTGACGGCTCTATTGAACTCCTCGGCTACATCGTGTTCATATCATGCACCGTCGGCATGATCTTCGTGCTGCTGCGACTTCTCAACGTGGATGAGTAGCAGCTACCACTTGCCGTCCGGGCAACTCTCCGTCGCCATGCGAATCTTGTTTAACACGGCGACCTTGCTCTTGTTCACACAACACCCGCACTTCGCGCAGCGGCCTTTATGGTAGTGTCCGCACTCGCGGCATATTGCTTCTAGCCGCTCAACTTCCGCTTGTTTCCGCGTCGGCATCCCGGCCGCTGTCCAGCAGGCAAGGGCATAGACGTAGTGCTTGATGTCAGTGGTGGATATCCCCAGCTTGCCGGCGGCAGGCCGGAGGCCGGGCGGGTTGGTGCAACGCCACTTTGGCCATCGTTTTGGATTATGGGATATTCTTCTTTTTGGAAGTTTGGCATAGAGATTTATGCTTGGATAGATACGTCCGCAATGAAGGCACTGTACCGCAACACCTAATTCATCATTTTGTTTTATTTTCCAAACACAATTCATAAGGGTAATCAAGGGCGATGCAAGATTATTGAAGCAGGTAGATTTCCACCACATAAATCATAGGATGTCCCAGGATTAGGAAGATGTGTCTCGAACTCTTTATCTAGTGTTATGTTTCCATCAACATCAACCGTGTCGTCACAGTTATTTTCTGAAAATGGATCGCTCAGGTAACGAGCTGCCGAATAATAACTAAGGGGACTATACAGCCAAGACAAGTTCACCCAGACAGTAAAATAATTGTCGCCCGGAGGTGCCCAAATAGAAGTAGGCCAATATACTGAAAGACCTAACCTGGCCTGCACGGTGTTTCCTAGCATTGTAACAGAACACCATTCTGTGTCAGTGTAGTTCCATCTACACCAGGCACCCTCAAAAGTAAACTCGCAGGCAAACTCCCCGGCTATCGCTGGGCAATTACTACAGTTTATATTTGTCCATCCCCCATCCCCTAAATCAACAATCCACGGTGCTTCACTACAAACAGTGCCAGCCGAAGTACAATCTTCATATTCATCACAACAGCACTCCGGGTCCATCGCTATACTGCCGCCCCTAAACAGAATCTTGCCGCCACGAAACTGTATGTTGCCGGCCTTCGCGGACAATGGTGTTTGTCGCCCGACGTACCACGGGCGCGGAATATCGGGCTTCGGAACAATAACCGAATCGTCAACAACAAGAAGCCCCGAATCGAGTTGGGAGTATTGTTTCTTTGCCATCGCTAACACGTATTGCCGGTGTGAATCGTCACCCAGTCGCTCTCGGTATTCGTCCATTGGCCGTTCAACGTCCGAGTCTTGATGTCGATAGTGTTTGACGTGGTGTTGACTTGGACGGCCGTTACCAAACTCTGTTTGTTGTTGCTGCCACCGCCCCAGCCTTCCCACTGGTTGGCAGAATCATTCCAGACAAACATCACGGCCGCATTGTTGGCGAGATACATTGTCGGCAGGTTTTGCACGGTCAGTGTGTTGGTTGCACCAGCAACCGGGACAAGGCCACTCAGGGCCGATACGCCATCCACGGTGAAGGTGCTGGCCCCATTTGTGGTTCCGGTAGTCACTCCCTTGCAAATTGTTGCCTCCGGCTGCCGAATCACCACCACGGTCCCATCAATCGGCCCGCTGCCAATGACCACAAACCCGGGGTAGCCGGTGGAAAGCTCCCAGGAGCCGTCAGACGGCCCGACGTGGGCACCGGCACTGGCGGAACCGAGTGCGACGGCCGGGTAGCCGAGGGCCATCGTGGCAATGCCGGTGGTGTCGGCTGCTACGTCCTGCGGGCCGTTGACCCAGATGGTTTTGCGAGGGTCTCCGGCCGTGTACTGCCGCGTCTGGACGATCACCTTGCGTTGGATGACAGTCGTGTTGGTTGATTCTATCACCGCGAAGGCCGCCACGTCTTCGTTGGGCATGAACAACATCCACGCCTGGTCGTCGTGTTGGGAAATGCCACGTCTCATTGTTCTTTTTTCTCTTCTTGCTTTTCTCGTTCCAACTGCCGGACGTGCTCCTGCCGCCGTCTCGCCCGGTACGGCTGCACTCGTTCAAGCTGTTCGGTGTTGCGGCTGGCGGTTGTGGTGGCCCCGCTCGGCCCCACGCTCCAGGTGACGTTCTGAATGGCCCCGTCAAGTTGGATGTCCCGTAACCCGGCGTATTTCCGGGTATACGGCCGGCCACCCTCGTACTCCGCAATGGCCGCATTGGCAAGTTTGGTGCAAGCCGCATTGACTGCATCCAGGTTCATGGGTTCACCGTCGAGGTATTTCAGCACAATTTCGTCATGGTGGATGTAGCGGGGCTTCGTGTTGTTGTTGCTACCGGTTGGCAGGGAGAACTCGTGTCGCAGGTACTCAAAAGTGTTTCTAGTCCGAACCTTGAACGCCGTTCGCAATATCAAGTCGGCTGCCTTCGGCTCGATTGCCTTGAAAAACTCGCCGTCGTCGTTCAAGTAAACATAGTCGGAGGTAATCACCAACCGCCGCTGCAAGTCCAAGCTGAACCCAATAGTGCCAAAATCTGGAAGGTCGTGGCCGAGGGGAGTATCTGCCGGGATGTTTGTACCGGCCATCTGTGCATCGTACCATTGGCCGCGAACTTCGGCCGGCATATTTGCCAAAATCAAGTCAGGAAAAGTTGTACCCCGCGATGCTGGGTCCGCTTGGTATGTGGCTTTTACTTGCTCACTTTCGAGTTCAATTTGCGAGTCCCACCTAGTATTATCGAATCTTGGGTGTCCAGTAATTTCAAGGTACGCCCACAAACTCGTGCTGCTAACCTCATAATAACGAAAGACACTTGCTCGGGCAAAGCGTTGATCGCGCAAAAAATCTTCGTTGTTTTCGTCTGCGGCCGTCATTTTGAGAAGGTCGGGAGGAAACCCCCAGCCGCTATTCGGTTTGTAATCCAAATTGTCGATGTCCCAAATGAATTCATAATTTACCGGGTTTCCAGGTCCAGCTATTTCGTCCGCCGACGTACCCTGCTGTATTCCCACTGCGTACAATTTAAGGTCGTTCTGATACCGCGTCGGGCCGCAGACGATAACGATTTCATCCGGTGCTTCGCCGGGGTCGATGGCCCCGATCTCTTCCATCACGTAGCCGTCGGGTAATTCCTTGCCGGTGCCTACGGGATGGATGTAAACTTTGTTATCCACCGGCCCCAGCACCACGCGACACCCAAACTGGTCGCAGAGATTTGCCAACGCTTCCATCGGCACTTCGTTTCCCCACTGAATCTGCGGCCGGGGGTCGCCGGGCAGGCTACCAATGTCGTAGTTCTCTTCGCCAGCCGCTTCCAAACAGAGCTTTGCCAAGTCATACGGCGATTTCTCGGTTCCTTCCCGAATTAAGCCATCCGAAGTGTAGAGGTTGTAGTTGCCGGAGATACTACCAAACCGCCACTTCCATCGCCGGTCGAGGATACTCACCAACCACTGCCAACCGCCACCGGCAACGGTGAGCGTTGCTTCATCCACCCGGCAATCGGGGAAACCTAGATGGACATCACCAAAGGTGAAATCTAATATGCCACTGGAGGCAATCTCCGCCTCCTGCGGCGGCATGTAGAGCGTAGCCACGGACGGGGAGATCCCGTGGGTGAATGACAGCGACGCCGAGACCACCTGATTGACACCCGGCCAGTGGCATAAGCCTTGGAGTTCTGCCATTAGATTCCCGTCGGGGTCCAGGTGCGGTTGGGAACGACGTCAAAGGTAGTTTCATCCGGCGAGCATTGCACAAAATCCAGCCCGTTGCTCAAAGTGACAATGCCGTAAGGGTCTTTGTAGGTGCCACCCCTGTAAATGCTGGCGTTGGTAATCGTCTTGCCGGCCATGCTGCGGCTGTGGTTGTATTCGCCGGTGACTGTGACGGTGGTAAACGTGCCGGTGGAATAATCGTAAACCACCCCGCCAGCTACCAGCGTGGTGAGAGTGGCCGCAGCTTTGACAGTCAACTCGCCGTCGTACTGTGTCACCGTGGTTGCGTTGCTGCTGATTTCCAGCTTGCCGCCCGACTGGTTCGGGCTGCCGTGGGTAACGCCGCTGCCGCAGACTACATCCGCGTCGCCGAGCACGCTGGTTGCGTAGCCGACATTCAGCCCGCCGGCAAGGTTGGCCGTCTCGCCGGCGAAGAAAGCCACTCCCACGTCGCCGCGAATCACTGTCAGACTGTTGCTGGTATTGGTCCCTTTCAACAGCACACACGGAATGCCGGTCTCCTGCCGGCTCCCCTTGCCGTAAAGGGTAACGACACAATCCTGGGCCTCGGGATCAATCATAATCCGCCCGCTGCCGGTCCCTTCGCCCTGGCCGATGGTGAGAATTGCGGGGGCCAGCTTCAGGTATCGCTCCCGATACTCGACATACGACGTGCTGGCGTCTTCGTTCGTCCGCGGCAGGCCGATGGTACCGGTATAGGTTTGCTTGATTGTCAAGCTGGTTGGCTGGATGCCGGAGAGGGCGTCAAGTTCGTACTTGCACGGCACGTCGCTGTACTCGAACACCACGGCATCGCTGTTGGTTGGGGTTGCACCCGTGGACCAGTTGTCGGTTGTGTTGGCGCAGTACGGCCCGGCGTTGCTGGTGGTGATGGCAAAATCGCCAAGGGCGCCGTCGCCACCCGTCGATTCGGAGTTGGTTGCTGTAAACGGTATCCCGGCTGTGTCGGCGGTTCCCTCAATGTCCGTGTTGGACGAGTTGGCCCACGTCACCTCGGCGAACTCGGGAACAGTCGAGGCGTTCAGCGTCGTCGCCAAGTTGGTGAGGATGTCCGAATACGTGTTGCCCTCGGTGGTCAACGTGTGGGTGACATCCTTGCCGTTGAGCGTAACGGTTGCCGTGTCGGTATTGGCCCAAGTGCCGCTGATAGTCGCACGTTGGACTTGGGGGATGGCCAAGGCATGACCGAGCCAGATTGCGGTTGACATGTGTATTCTCCTAGAAAACGCTCCGGTATGTCGGGTAAGCGGGGTTCAAATAAATGCCCTCAAACTGGTAATTCCAAGTCGTTGTGCGTTGCTGCGTGCTGTCCGGTGGGAGTTCGTAGGTGATTTCCCGCACGTCAATCAATTCGTCTGCCGACCATAGTGGCGATGGGGGCGTCGGGTACCGCAAAACCGCCGTCGCCCGGCCGGACTGAGTCGCCTTGCGGGTCGTCTCTTGATGGGCCAATTGCTTCTGCGGCGGGCCGGTCAGGCAGGCCAGAAAAACCACCTTCGGGCCGCCGCCCATAAGCGTAACGGTCTCCGACCAGGCGGTTAGTTTCTGGCCACCACCAGGAATCTGATATTCAAACTGCGCCTCGACGATAATCTGATACGTGCGAAACGTCGAATACTCAGCCCCGCTGCCCTCAGGAAACGAGAACCCCATGATCCGCACGCCACCGGTTGCCGACGAACTCTCAATAGAGTGGGCCGTCAGGCTGCCGTTGTCGTCGTAGAAACCGATGTCCCGGCGGTTGGTCTCATAAGCCGCCTTGAGCGCATTGATGGCCACGGTCATCGCCGCCTGGTTGGTCGCCGGGCTGCCTTGGTCGGCGATCTGCAAGCGGCCGTCGATGGTCCACCGCTCCACTGTGCCGTACACTTGGAGGTTTTCGGTGATTAGTGCACTGTACTCGATACTCGACAGAGTACACTCGCCGGCAGCATGAGAATGATTTCCGTACTTGAGATACATTACGCTAGATCAGGGGGGTTGAAATTAGGTCAGTGGGCTGGTAAAATGTTGGGCGAAAGGAAAGGTATGGCATGGCCGGATTCCTAGATGATGTCCCCATCGAATTTACCTGTCCGAATTGCAGTCAGGAAATCTGTGAAACGATCGGTAGGCTTAAGGATGGAATGTGCCGTTGTTCCGGCTGCAATGCCCTTTTCGACGCGGAACAATTTGCCGACGAAATTAGGCGATTGGAAGAAGACTTTGACCGCGGCCTTGACGGCATCGGTGACAGCATCGGCTGAGAGGCAGCTTTTCAGTTCCGCCAGGGCCGCACGGGCCGGGGCGGTGTCGATGGTTAGTGTAATCGTGTTTGACATTTGCTAGACTCCCTTGGGAGGGTGAATTATGGAATTTGGTGTCATAATTGGGGTGCTGTTTGTTTTAGGTGTTTTTATTGCCATGATTCATGGATCACTGGGAGGATGGGAGGCAGGCAAACAGCAATGCCCTCACTGTAAAAAATGGATAGCAAAATCCGCCACTCGTTGTTCGTTTTGTACCTCCGAGTTGCTAGAGCAAGTTGTAGACGCCGAAGCAGTAAATGAACCAGCACCCAAACGTGAACAACATCTAAGTTTCAAGTACTGGTTGCCATCAAAGTTTTGGCAGCCAGTATTCATCGCATTAGGTGTTTTGTTCGGTTTTCCGTTTTTCATTATGTTTTTCTTGTACGTCTTAGACTTGTAATTCCTAACTTGAACCCTTGACGTTGGCTGCGGCTTCCTTTGCTTGTCTCTCGATTGCGGCGCTTACGGCTTTTGCAACGTCCTCTACCATCTTCTTTTGTGTTTCCTCTATTTTTTTCAGGTGCGGTTTTATCGCATCCTCGGCAGCCTTTTGGAGTCCCGTAGTATCCTGTTTGAGCGTCACCACTATATCGCGTTTGTCGTTGATTTTTATATTGACATCAGCAGCCGCCCTTTCATACGACGGCTTAATTCCCGCTCTTTGCAAATACCGATTTTCACGCTCCAGCCCCCGGATATTCTCCTGGTAGTTTAAGCCCGGCATATCCGAAAGTCCGGCACCACGAACCCGGCGGAGTTGCATCCTGGTTGCCGTACCCGCTCTTGTTGCTTCGATGTCCCGCGTCAATCGAGCCTGATCGAGCGGTGACATCAAAACGAACTCTTCAGTCTTTTTCCGCCCCGTCTGTTCGTATGCCTTTGCCGTCTGCCGCAGCTTGTCAATTTCTTGGTCATGTAACGCGATTTTCTGCTGGGAAGCCCTTACCGAAGCATCCGCCTCTTGTTTGATGACCCCGATAAGCTCGTTGCGGCGGTTGATTAGCTCGCTTACTTTTTCTCTCTGCTCATCTGGCGACATTCCCCCCGACCGCTCATCCCAAAACGTTCCCGCTTCCGACAGTTCACCCGTCAACCGCTGCCGCCGGGCCTTGATTGCGCCCAAGTCACGTTCCCGCAGACCCCATTCCGCTCGCCCACGCTCCCGCCCAAATCGTCTGGTCGCCCCCAAAGCAGATGTACCAACTGCCCCTTGCTTCCTCAACATTTCCTCTATGCCCGCCGGACCACCGTACCGGGCAAGACGCTCCTCCATGCGGGCGGTTCGATTTTCAGAACGCCATCGACCAACTTGCCGATCACCAGCTATCAGCCAGCTAAATGGATTCAAATAAGAACCACCAACACGCTCCGTATATGAACCAGGCGTTGCACCGCCACCGATACCATACTTTGCAGCTTCACCTCCAGCTTCCCATGCTGATTTCCATGACCAAACAGTACCACCAGCCGCCGCCGCACCAGCAGCCACAGGGATGGTGAAAGGAGCCGCACGAGAAGCACCTGCCTTTGCAAGTCCCCAACCACCTTTGGCCCATCTTCCCATTGTTGGGAAATACTTCGCCGCTAAACCGGTAGTAACCGCTGTTGTTCCCGCTATTGTCGCATCTCTTCCGTATGTTCGTAAATAATGCGACGCTGCACTTCCAGCACCCGCCCCAACGCCAGTTCCAACAGCAGTCCCAACGCCAGACGCCACACCAGCACCAACACCTCCCGCCCCAGATGATGCCTGTACCGCCGCCAGTGTCGCATGAGCCACCGCCGCCGCCTCAACACTGGCCGTATAAGCCCGCCACATACGGCTGAGATTGGCAACCATACGAAGGCTGCCGGAAAGAACGTCGAAGCCGGCTTGAATCTTCACCAACGAGCGGAGCATCTTCTGCATATCATCATCACTGGAAGCCGCGAAAAACATGATGCCACGCAACGCCTGCAATCCTGCTCGGCCCATCCGCGAGAACTGAATCCCCATCCGCTCGCTGGCAATCCGACTGCGCAGTGTCGCAGCCCGGTAGTCTTCCATCGTGGCGGTGCTCGTTTTTATCGCGCCACTGGTTTCCTTGGTGGCAAGAGCAAGATCAAACTGGACTTTTTCCGCCGCCGTGAGATTTTTCCGAACTCCTTCAAGAGAAAGGTTCATTGCCTTGGCTTGTCCGATTATCTCCTTCCAGTTGGTCTTGAGATTTTCGGTCGCCCGAGCAGTTACGTTCAGCCCTTCCCTGAATCCCTTGGTCGCGGCCTGAGCGGACGCTGTGTCCGCCTCCAGCTTCAGCCTAATCCGAACTTCGCGTTCGTGGTCACTTGGCATTACCGCGGCCCTCCAAGAGTGAGAGCCGCCTGCCGCAGAATGCGGTCGTGGCTGCTAAGAGTCTGGTGAATGATGCCGAAGTTCCGGCGAGTGATATCGTCCATCGTCACTCCTCCGGCGGCTTGTTGTTCCCAGTATCGTCGAATGGTTCGTCGGTTTCGTTCCAAAAACGCCGCTTTTTTTCCCACTTCCGGGCATGGCGATTCTTCCCCGTGGCATTTCGGGCACGTTTTGCATGGTGGCCGCACCGCCGGGCTTCTTGGTATTGGGTTCGGCCCGCGGTATTGTCGTTCCCACGTCTCACTGTCGTACATCCACTTTTGGCAATCCTCGCAGTCCGGTAGGTTCGTATGGGCCAGCTCGATGGCTAACCCGCGTCGGAGTTTTTTTCCGCAGTCACTTCCTGGGCCACACCAACCGGCACGTCCGCCGTTGACGCTTCCATGAGATTTTCGACGCCTTCAACTTTTCGCTCGTCGTCCCATCGCGGGTCCATGGCGCTCGGGCTGGTACCAAGTATGATTGCCCACACTTGGTAAAACACAACAGGCTGGATCCGGCGAGTCCGTTCCACCGCAATCGGCTTGGGGTTGTCCCAAGACACCAGCCGTTCGGCCATCGTCTTGGCAATTACCACGTCCTGCTCTTCGTCTTTCATTTCGCTCATCGTCCGCAGGATCCGGCTGCGTTGTTCGACTAGCATCGGCCGGTACTCGAACCGGAACTCGCCATGTAGGCCGGGCTTCGCCTCGATGTATCCCTGTTCCGTGTAGCCATCGTCGGGGGTGAAACAACTGTCTTTTCGCATCGAAAGTCTCCTTGGTTTGATTACTAACTCGCCGCAATTTCCTTTGTCGCCCCGTCCTTGCGGGCAACATGGTTGAGAACCAGCGGCACCGGCCCCTTGGCACGGACTTCCGGGCCGTCAGCCGGTACTTGTAGCTTGGCAAAGGTATAGGTCCGCGTGGAGGTGCCGTCGGTAACTGCCAGCGAACCGGTGGCGCCAGCCAGCGCCTGGTCGTACAATCCGCTGGTGTTGCTGCTGTAGCTGTGTTCGGTGGTCAGGGTAACAATCCGGTCGCCGGAGGTGAAATCGGCCATAGTAGCCGAGTTTTGGAAACGGTCCTTGACAATCTGGTTGTCGATCCGCAGCTCAAACGATTCCACCTCGCGGGCCGAAGAGGCCAGGGTCAATGTGGTGCCAGCGAAACCCATCGGCAACGCGGCGGCCGGTTCGGACACGGAACCCGCGGCAGTCTCGGCCCAGGCCACCACATCCATCACCACTTCGATCAATCCGCCGGCACGGCCCCGCAACGTGAACACATCGCAGGCGGTGTTGGTGTAGGTATAGACGCTAGTATCCTTGTCAACTACTACAGTGAACTCCGTCAGCCCCTCGGCAACCACGCCGCCAGCCCCGATGGCCAGCACATCCAACGCGGATAGCTCTGTGTTCGTTGGATTGAGAGTAATCTGTCCGGTGCATAGCGACGGGCCGGCAGCCACGTCGTCAACGTCGTGCGAACGTGTGCCACGAGTGCCGTCCCGCTCTAAGTGCGATTCGTGCAATGCCAGCGTACACCAACCCATCATGGGCGTGGCGTTGATCTTAAACGCGCATTGATGGCCGAGTGCTGGTACTGTCATAGTTATGATCCCCTATTTTCTCGACTGGTAAACTTCAGCAGCAACCCGGATACCCAGAGGTTTTTCGTCCACGCCGGATAATCAACTGTCTTCGACGGCTCCACATTGCAGCCCCAAACCGTACTCACTCCAGTCAGCAGTTTGTTGTTGAACTTTTTGCGTATTTGCTGGAGCCAGAGCGTGTACTTGCCGAGGTTGGCTTCCAGCGTCGATTCCTGATTGTCGGCATCCAGCAGCGTCACCAGCACGCCGTACACTACATCGTCGTTCACGTTGTCGCCGGCAGCCGGAGCCAGTGTTGACTTCCACGGCGTAATCAGTATCACCGGCCACTCCAGCCCGTCGTTTCTTTTCACCTGCTCCAACGGCAGCTTCTTGACAACCACGCTCGCATCGGCAACGTCGGTGAGTCCAATGTTCCGAATCGCCGTCTGTGTGGCCGTGAGACATTGGTTGTACGTCGAACCCGCCGCATCGACGTACCCTAGAAACCAGTGATTGCTGTGCCAATGTCCCATTTTTCGTCACGCGAACATCTCCGCTACTGCGTCGGCCACCACGTCCGCACATTTGTCAACTGTTTCGTCGGACACGCCGAAATACGGCCGGGCCAAAATGCCGTCGGTTCCCATAATCTCTGCGTCGCCAAACTCGTGCCGCCGAACGCCGGCCAAACTGGTCCCGCTGGTCCCGGGCGGCAGCGTGCGGACCAATTCATCCACGCCAATTTCCACTTCCCCGCCGCCGCCACTGGCGTATGCCTTCAAGTCGCCGTCGAGTATCAGTAGCGGGTGCGTCAGCTTCGGGTCTTTGCGTGCCGGCCAGCTTTGGCCGTCCGCGGCCATGCTGTTCTCAAAGTTCTCTTCAATGCCGGCCAGAATCAATTCGTCGCACTTCTGCAATGCCTCCGTCATATCGCCCGGCAACTCGGCGACGGTTGTTTCAATGTCCGCAATAAAAATCTCTACCGTTTGTGATTTCATTTTTGTTTTCTAGTGATGCACCGCCAGCGAGTGCCTAACGTCGTTTTTTTGGCGCTCAAAATCGTCCACACCACACTGTCGCCGTCGGTAATTGTATCTCCATCCACCGGCACGATATCTGTGGTGTTGGCCTGCAAGTTCCACACCATATCGTCCGGTTCCAATGCGGCCGGCCCGTTCATCATTATTTCGCGGTGACTCAGCGGCCCCCGCAGGCCGGTGACAGTAGCATCCGACGTGCTGGCCGATACGTCCGTCAGCGTGACGGTTTCGATACCGTCGAATCCGGCCATATCATCCGCAATGTCAGTGGCCAGCGTCATGTTTCGCCTATCGTCTCCACTTCATACGGCCCGCCGATTGCCGCCTGCAACTCGTTGATCTCTTTAAGGCTCTTCAGCAACGACATCCGGTAGGCGTTATGGTCCACACTCTGTCCGTCGATCGAATACGACTTCTTCGACGAAGCGGTTACAGTCACCAACTCAGCCAACAGGTTCGACCTGGCCGATGCTAGATTTGTCGCGTCGCTCATTTTGCCGTGGTTTTCACCGCCTTGATGGCTGCGGCGATTTGGGTGCCGTCCGCTGGGCCAATACCCATGACGCCATTTAGCCCGCCGTGCTTGCGGGCGTAGGCCACGACCTCATCCACCGTGGAAAGACCCGCCGCCTTCAACGCCGCGATCAGTCTGTCACCCACGCCGAAAGGCTTTAGCTCCTCGAATGGAGCAGCGGGCCGTGTTTCAGTCGCTTCCGCCGCTTCAGTCGCTTCAGTCGCTTCGGCTGCCACCCGGGCGGTTTCTTTTTTCTCCACCGCCTTGTCGGCCCGCAACTCCGCCATCACCTTCGCGGCGTCGTCATCCGTAACCGCAGCCGCAGCCGGCACCAAGTCTTCCTTGATACAGGCGACCTTGATTTTGAGCTTGACGCCACGGTCCTTCTCGTACTTGTCGAGACGGAAGTTTTTGCGGAAAGCGGCAATCGCCTCCGCCTCAGACTCCACCTCGACAAACGAGTTGACTCTACCCGCCTGCGGTTTGGTGGTTTCAACTTCGTAGCTGTTCATCGCTATGAACCTCCAGTGCTCTGAATGACGTAATGCGGATCGAGGACCGCAGCCACACCACGCCAGGAAACCTTGTACTGAGCCACAATGTCTCGGTGAAAAGCGGCTTCGCTGTTGCCAGGGGCAGTGTCAGTCGTGATTCCCCAGTTCTCCATGTAGGCGAACGCCTTCCTGAAGTCGCCATACCACCAGTCGTTCGTCTGCGACGTGACGGCGTAGACGATCGGATTGGAGACAACCTGAATCCCCATACCGCCAATCGGGTTTGTACCAGCGGTCTGGTAGTGGGTAGCGTTGGTCGCCCCACTGTGGACCAGGCCGGTAGCATCGACGATTCGCAAGGCAGTCATCCGCAGAGCCGAAGGAACCAGTAGTTGACGGGTCGGGCCAAGGATGATCGGCTCGCCGGTATTCCAATCGGTCATGCCGTCGAACTTCAACTCGGACACTTCGACGTCGGTCCAATCGACCAACGCCTCGGTATGTGCGTTCACAATACCGTGGCCGCCACTGGTTTTGTAGGTGTCATAAGCCGTGCCGTTCCGCTTGAAATTGTTGGTCACACCGCAAGCAACTTTGACACACTCCTTTTCCTTGTTCACGCCGGCCCAATGGCCAACTTCCGAACACCGCTGGAGAACGAGATTCGTGCGGTCGAAGAAAACCGCTTCCTTGGTAACCGGCACGATGAAGCCCCGTTTGATCGTCTCGGGAGTCTCGATGTACTCCTGAGTCACGCCCATCAACGGGTATTCGGCCCCTTCGCTAACGTATTGGGCCTCGTCGCTGATACGCCCGATGCCGGGGATTTTCTCACCAGAAAACTCCGTCTTCACCGTCTGCACCAGCGATGGCCAGAGGAAGGCCGCATCGTTGTACGCCTGCAAAATCCGGGTGTAGGCGATCTGGCCGGTGATGTTGCTGAACGTCGCGGTATCAACCGCCGAGGCTTCCGTCAAGCTCATAGTGCCACCGGGACGGCAGTAATCGCTCACGTAATCGGCCCCGCCTTCGATAGTCGATTCGGCCAACCGACGGAGGCTGAAGTCGTCCGGCTGAAACCACTTCTCCTCCAGCCCTTCGCGGATGAACCCAACCACTGATTTGCCGCCGTCCGCCTCACGCTGTCGCTTTAGCTCACGGTAATTGATTGCTACCATGTTATTCTCCTGTAAAAAGTGTCCTGGGTCTTATCGCCTCTGGGCGCAGTACACCCAGTCAACATCGAGGTATTGGCTGTTGTTGGCGGTGCCCGCCTTACAGCCGAAGCAAATGTCCATTTCCGTTGCGGAGGTATGAGTAATCTTGTGGGCAACAAACTGTTCGCCGCTAGTGTTCTTGCCAACTTCGAGCAGCGAATAACTGCCGTCAGATTGCACATCGGCCGAGTAAAAATGCACCTCGGTCTCCGTGCTGCTGATTGGGAGGGTTTCAATTACCAGAATGTCCCAGGCGTTGTTGCCAACGGTGTGGGCTGTAGTAACCGTTGTCTGCGACGTGGTAATCGACGACTCACACTGCCAGTATGTAATCGTGTCGTCCTTGAAAAACACCGCACCGCTGTAGCTGTCTGCGGGGCCAGTTGCATCGTCTTGCAACGTATTCTCGGCAACAGCGTCCTTTACTCCGACAATCAAGCCGATGGTGCCGATGGTATTTGCCATCGGCCGCACCTTTGCCGCGAACAGCATCGGCTTATCAGTTGCGAATTTGTAAACCTCGGTAGTCGTAGTCAGGTACGTTTCATCGTTCGCAACCTGGCTGTTGGTTCCATCGGAAGACGGGTCGATTTTAAGAACACCACCCATCCCGTCGCTCACGGTAATTGTGCCGCTATTGATTGCAACTGTGGTAAATGCGTCGGTGGTAACGTAGTGGTCAAAGTCGTCGAAGATTTTGAACGTGTCGTTTTTCACAACCGACTCGAAATCATGTAAAAGTTTTGACATTTGCTATACTCCTGGTTTTGTTGTTTGGTGGCTATCGTCTTTGGGCACAGTAAACCCAATCCACATCAAGGTATTCAGTGTCGCTACCGGCACCGGCCTTGCAGCCGAGACAGACTTCCATTTCGGTGGCGTTGGTGTGCGTGATTGTCTGGGCAACAATTTGTTTGCCGACGGCGGTTTTGCCTACCTCGGCCAGCGAAAAGCTGCCATCGGACTGCACGTCAGCGGAATAGTAATGCACTTCCGTTAGCGTGCTGGAGATTGGAAGTGTCTCGATAATCAGGATGTCCCAGGCATTGTTGCCGACGGTATGCTCTGTGGTAACTGTCGTTTGCGACGTGCTGATTGACGATTCGCAAACCCATTTTGTACCGCCGTCCAGCTTGGCAAAGAGGGCACCACTGTAACTGGCGGCCGGGCCGGCACCATCATCCAGCACGGAATCGGCTGCAACGGCGTCCTTCAGGCCGATTATCAAATTGATGCTAGCAATCGTATCAGCAAGAGGACGTACTTTGACGGCAAACAGCAGTGGCTTGTCGGTGGCAAAAAGGAATGTCTCCGCCGTACTGTGCAGGTACGTTTCGTCGTTGTCTGCTTCCGAGCCGTCGGAGGGATTGATTTTGACGATGCCGCTGGCACCGTCGCTGACGGCAATCGAGCCGGAGTTGGTTGCAGTCGTGGTCCACGTATCCGCCGTAACGTAATGGTCGAAGTCGTCTTCGACAAAAAACGTATCGTTCTTCATGTACTCCTGAAACTCATGCAACAGTTTTGCCATAATATCTGCTCGCTTGTTTTGTTTGGTTGCTCAAGAACAAAATAAGGGGGCCGTCGATTTCTCGGCGGCCCCCAAAACAGGCAGCAAAGGTTGTGGCTTCTAACGGTAGCTAAATCCGCTTCAGCCCGTATTCACGTACCGGCGAAAATCCGCCGGCCCCATGATTCACACAAGCGTCTCCTCTTGCTTGATGTTTTCCAGCATTTCTTGTGTAGTACAGCCTTTGCCTTCACGAGCTTGCTGGAGAGCTTCTTCTGCTATATCCATATCAGGTTCCACTGCCTCTTGTTTCGGTTGCATCGCGGCCCACGCCTGGTCCGTCTGTTCGTTGCCCCAGGCCACGTTGTTCGGATACGACGCCTCGCCCTTGTGCTGCACCGTAACCTTGCGGGTGGCATACACCTTCGCTTCCGGGCTGGTGGCCGCCACCATCCGCGAGAAGTTCCAATCCTCGGGCTGCACGTTGACGTGGTAGTGCCCTTCGCCATCCGGCACCACTTCGTCGTCAATCGTGAAGTAGCACTTCAGTCGGCCGCGCTCGTCCACGGCGTCTACCCACGGCTTGCGCAGGTCCGCAATCCAACAGCCGGTGTTGACTACCATCGTATCATCCGGCTCGGCCATCTCCGCCCGCCGCAGCATGTTGAAATCAAACGTCTCGGGCAGGTCCATAACCTCCGTCATCGTCAACCGCCGCACGGTCCAGGGGTCGGCTGGATTGCTGATGCCAGTAGAAGTCAATCCCTCCGGCGACTTGATGGGTATGACTGCCGAGACGATGTCCGCGTTCAGCCGGGTACACTCTTCCCAAAGCGTATCCACCCAAAAGCGGTCGGGAACCACGTCGGTATGCAACATGGCAAAGTGCGTCACGCCATCCGTTTTCCGTCGGGCCAACGCCTCGGACCAAAGCAGGTTGAAGTTCCGCCCCAACAGCGAATTGCGGGAACGGCTAACCATAGTGGTTATTTCCGTCTGTGCCGTGGCAAACGCCAATACGCCCATCCAAATATCGTCGAAGGCACCCGTTGCGTTGTGACACGGCACCCCGAGAAATACCTTCGGCCGCTGGGCCGTCAACCGCTGTTTCTCCCGCGTCAGTGCGGAGAGGGCCGTGTCGAGCGCGGAGATTTTACGCGGCCCCGCCTCGGCTAGCGATTGCCGTACCATATCGGAGGTAAACTGCCAGTGATGGTCGCCGTTGTTCTCGTTCATCATTCCTGCTTCTTTGGTTTCCGTCCGGTAACGTCCTCAAAAAACTCTTCGGCGTTTTTTGCCAGCTTGCCCTCGACCTTTTTGCCTTCCGTGAGTGTGCCGCTCTTGGGACTCTCCGCCAGCAAGTCTTTCATGCCGTCAAGTTGCTCTTGGAGCTTTTTGACTGCCTCCGCCTGCTCGGCCAGCGGTTTCAACCGCTCGATTTCCTCGCGGAGTTTCTTGATGTCCTCCGGTTCGTCGGCCGTTTTGAGGGCCGCAAGTTGCTTTTTCATCTCCTGAACTTCGGCAATTGAAGTTTTCATTGTCTCAGCCTGCTCTTGCAAGGCTTCCGGGGTCAAACCCTCGAAGGTCTTCTTCTTGCCCTTGTCCTTCTCTTTCTCTTTGCCCTGCACGTCCGTCGGTTTGGTTTTATCATCAGCCATGTTGTTGGCCTCCTCGTCGTCTGTAGGAAAATTATTATCATCATCGAAGTCGCCTTCAGGCGATTCGTCGTCAGGCAATTCGCCAGCGGGTAATTCGCCTTCAGGTGAATCACCTTCAGGATTCTCCGTTACAATATCGCGTGATTTCATCAACTCATCAATTTTGCCAAGAATCGTTGCCCTATCGAAGGCTGGATTATCAACCACGGCCATGATGGCAGTCCGAAAGGCCATCTGCACCATATCGTCCATGCCACCAGGAATAGCCCCCACACCACCGGCCGCACCGATCGGCGCTTCGTCAATAATGCCACCAGCCGCCTCGAAGAGTGATTTGGTGGTTGCCGGATCGGAAACCAGGTCAACCGATTGAACACTGATAATCTCTTCGACCAGCGTGGTCCCGTTTTCCCGCCGGGTACGGGCCTCAACATTGTGGGAAAGACCGAACAGCCGGGGGTTTCGCTCGGCGGTTTCCAGCAGGGGCGGAGTAAACGAGTGGGCGTTGATGACATTAACGTCACCGGTAAGACCACCGCCGACAACCACTACATTTTCTAGCCAGCCAATTCGATCTTGAACGGGCCGCTCCGCCCCAGGGGCCGACCGCAGCGGATGATTCAAGTTCACCGGCCGGCCTTCGTAAAGGTTCCGTGCCTTAGTGACCGCTTCCAAAGTGTACTGCCGGCCGTTCCGTGACTTCGGCCCCAGAATCCGCACGCCACGAATCACCCCAGCCTGTCTGTCAACCGACAGGTTTGGGGACTGGACTATTTCGCAAATGTTCTCGGTATTTTTAGTCAATGGATAACTCCCACCTCATCCTACATCTACACCGCGGGTGCGCTGGCGACCCTAAAGGAAACATCTTGCCCCAAACTTCTCTTCCTTTTCCATGAAACGGGCCACAAACTGGACAAACCTTCTCGTCATCTTTAGTGTACCAAAACGGCCGTAGCAATTTCCGTAGGCCGGGGTCGTCAACCGTCGCCAAATAGCCGGCAATCCCGAACTCAGCGGCCGAAATCGCCCTTGTAACCTCGGTAATCGCAGCCATTTCCGCCCGGGCTGGGGAAAAGGCCCCGGTTCTGCCCGGCTCAGTGGTC
>SDBV01001053.1_pt1 | contig 40823 bp, 38 predicted proteins | sample 2277081 | NCBI WGS metagenome assembly SDBV01 (sample SAMN10402039, study PRJNA504765) | marine sediment metagenome | isolation source: marine sediment core GS10_PC15, 223 cmbsf | place: Arctic Ocean: Southern Knipovich Ridge | collected 2010
TCTTACACCCTGCTGTCAGCCGGTAAAGCGAAAAACGCATGCTTTTGACTGTGAGTAGTGCACGAATTTTTATGAGAATCCAATATTAAAAACCTGTTTGGTTCCGGCTACGCCGGGTTAGGAAATTAGGGAATTACGCAGTTATGGAAGATTTGGCAACTATGCGGACACAACTGAGGATCGTGGAGGAAACGGATGTCGATCCGGGTCTGAACGATGCGATCGTAGATATCCTGGCTAAATGTTTTCCGCACTGGCGGCAGGTGTATGGCAAGCAGCGTAAATGGCGTGGGAACGTACCGCTGTTTAGCCTGGTACTGCAGGATGGCGGGGGGAGCGGGTGGAGCGGGAGGGTCTATGCCCATCTGTGCGTGGTGGAACGCCGGATAACGGTGGGCGGCAAGGAGCTTCGCATCGCGGGCATCGCAAACGTGGGGGTGCTGCCGGAATATTGCGGCAAACGACATATCGACAGGCTGCTTCGCAACGCCATGAAGGAGGCGGAGAAACGTAATTTCGACGTGGGGATGCTTTTTGCACAGGAGGCCGTCAGAAAAATCTATGCCCGCAACGGCTGGGTGGAGGTCGGCCCGCGCGAGTTTATCCGTACCGAGAACGGCAAAAAGGCCGATATGCCGCCCGACAGTGCAGGGATGTTCTTTCCGCTGAAGAAAAAACGTTTTCCGCCCGGCACAGTCGATCTGCAGGGCGATAAGTGGTAGCCAGGCCCGCTGCGGTAGCCAGGCTCACTGCGGTAGCCAAACCAGCTTCCGAACCGGACAAACAATCCCTCCTCGCCGACCCCGGGACCGTGAAAATTTCTTGATTTAATCTTAATAAACTATTGACATTCACTGCCGATTCGGTTATAATGGGTTTAGTAATCGAGAGGATTGACCCTTTGATTTGACTGGGTTTTGTCTGGGCCTTGTTCGGGCCTTGTCTGGGGGAAAACGATGGTTACTGTTGCTAATGTATGTTTGCTGGTTATATCTGTTCAGGGCGCTCGCGGGCCGCCGGGTATCCACCCGAAAACCATACTCTGCCGACCGATTAGTGCGCCCGTGGTTATCGGACCTTCGCACAAGAATCCTTCTCGTAAGAATAACGCCCGTAAGAATCCTTTTTGTAATAATAACGCCCGATGCGCCAGCAACCGAAGTGGTGCATTGAAGTGTGCCCTGCGTTATAGCCTGCGATGATTTTGACCTTCCTGATCAGCGACAATTATTCTTAGCTTCGGCCCTACCGGGGAAAATTTCGCATTTTCTCGTGACAAAGGCCATTCTTAGAGACCCCCTTTTATTCTTCATTAGAATTAATGCCCCTGGTGTCGGGGATGAATTCCATTAAGTCGCCAGGTGTGCAATCGAGTGCTTTGCATAACGCCTCCAAGGTTGAAAACCGAATCGCACGGGCCTTGTTGGTTTTGAGTATTGACAGATTGTTTACAGCAATGCCCGTAGCCTCAGCCAAATCCTTAAGCTTCATCCGCCGATCTAAAAGAACATAATCAAGTCTGATATTAATCATCTCACAGCCCCCTTTAGACCAGCGTCCGTGATTCTTCAATAACTGGGATAATACGTTTTAAAAATTGAGCCAAACCAATCAAAATCAAGGCTTTAGCCGCGAATAAAACAATAGAAGTAATAGAAGTCACAAAAAAGAGGCTTTGGGGGGGGGTGATATCAGAATCTATCAGATATTTTATCGTATAAACATTTCTTATTACCATCACAATTAAAATAAGAACAACATAGGCATAAAGGAATTTGCTCCCATGTTGCAAAATAAACCCAGGCTTACAATCACAATCAAAGATGCACCGAATTAGCTGGGCTATGCCAAGCCCGAGTAAACCAAACAGGATGAATTCTGAAGACTTCAAAGGCATATTTAATGCAGTTACACCTAAAGCTGTAGGACCGAGGTTTCTTGCGATAAGAATTGCAATGCAAGAACCGCAAAGACCCAAAGTCAACAATATCCATCCTGAAAGTCGAAGAGCCGCATAGTAGAATTTTAAAAACTTCTTATTATTTTCAATAAAAGTAGATGACATATCTGACCTCCTTATTAAACCAGCGTTCTTGATTCTTCAATAACCGGGATCGCTCTTCTGAGAATCTCAGCCACTCCCACCAAATGTTTGTATCATAATAATTTTCCTTTGTTAAGTTACATGCAACGGTTAATAATTAAGTTACGTGTAGATATTAACGACTATCGTGTATTTGTCAACGGGAAAATTGGATTTTTAAAAATAAATTTTTGAATAAACAGTTGACGGAGTAACACGAATCTGATATTTTTATGCGCAGTCAGGCTGGCGGCGGCACAAAGAGGCCCTCCGCAACATAAACCGGCTATCCGGCTACCTTGTAAATGCCGGCGTTGTCGCGGGCCTGGCGGCGGCGTGGTGCGGCTGCAGCCGTTGAAAACGGTTTTGCGTAATTTTTTTATCGAGGATGATGTTATGCATATGGCAAACGAACTGCTGTCGGTTCCGGTAGCCGGCGGTACGGTCGCTATCGCGGCGGTGGGGCTTGGGCTGATATGCCGCAAGGCGTCACAAGTCGTTACCAGTCAACGACTTGCGCTTATGGGGATATTGGGTGCATTTGTCTTTGCCGCCCAGATGGTACAATACCCCCTGCCACTCATGCCCGGCACCAGCGGACACCTTGTAGGTGCTGTCCTGCTGTCGATAGTGCTGGGCCCGTGTGCGGGCTGCCTGGTCATATCGTCGGTGATAATCGTCCAGTGCCTGATCTTCCAGGACGGCGGCATATTGGCGCTTGGCTGCAATATAATCAATATGGGCCTGGTGCCCTGCTTCGTCGGCTGGTTCATATACAGGCTCGCCGCAGGGCAAAGGCCTGGCAAAACGCGGATGTATATCGCCTGCGTGGGCGCAGCGGTGCCGACGGTGGTGCTGGGGGCGACGCTGGTCGTGGTTCAGGCGGCAATCAGCGGCGTGGTAACGGTGCCAATCAGCACATTCATGATTACAATGGTGGGCGTCCATACCGTCATAGGCCTGATGGAAGGGCTGATAACCGCCGCGGTGATTATGTATCTCCGGCAGGTTCGCCCGGACGTATTCGACGGCCTGACTGCCGAAAGGCGCAGCTTTGCCATGCCGCTGTTGTATGCGACCCTGGTTGTGGCAACGGTCGTGACGGCGGCGGGTCTGTCATTGCTGGCCAGCAGCAGCCCGGACGGCTTGGAATGGAGCTACATGGAAAGGCCAAACCAGGAAGAATTCAAACCGATGGTCCACAATGACAGCACTATCATGGCAAAGATTGACGACCTACACTCAAAATACGCACCACTGCCGGACTATACCATAAAGGCCGAAGCTGCCTCGGCGGGATGGACCAGCTTTGCAGGCGTAGCGGGCTCTGCGGTGACTATGGGCCTTATTCTGCTCGTCGGTCGGGTACTGAAAAGAAAGGCCGACCAGCCGGATGCACCATGCACAGCTTGACAAATTGTCGTACCAGGACAGCTGCATACACCGTCTTGACAGTCGGACAAAGCTGATTGGTGTGATTGTGTTTACAGTCTGCGTTATATCGGCTGGGCCGCGAAGCGTCAGCGTATTGTTCTGTTATGCCGTCTGGCCGGTGGCGATATTGACATTGGCGGCTGTGCCGATGCGATTTGTACTGAGGCAGATATTGATTGCAAGCCCGTTCGTCGCGGTGCTGGCGGTCAGCGGGCTGTTCTTCGACCGGGCGGTACTGCCGGTGGCGTTCGGGCCATTCAACTGGGAAATATCAGGCGGGGCGCTTCGGTGTCTTTCGATACTGGGCAAATTCATCATAACAATGGGCGCACTTATGTCGCTGGTGGCGACGACGCGGTTTGGCGACCTGCTCTCCGGGCTGAGCCGACTGGGTGTGCCGCGACCGCTGGTGACACAACTCGGGTTCCTGTACAGGTACATATTCCTGCTGGTAAACCGAGCCGAGCATGTCCTCCACGCCCGCGCGGGCCGTAAACTCCGTAACCTGGGACCCGTCAGGGAGATACGCGTTGTTGCCGCGATGGTGGGCAGCCTGTTTGCCGGGAGCATCGACACCGCCGAACGAATCGCCCGCGCAATGCAGGGACGCGGCTTTACGGGATATTTCAGGACGTCCCGGCATACACATTTCGCCTTCGCCGATGCCGTTTTCGCCGCGGTGCTGGTCTGCTACCTGATACTGATTAGGCTGATAACGGGTGGTTTCTGATGACGGAAGACATGACGCAAAACGCCATAGAGATAGAGAATTTCAGCTTCGGGTATGACCGTGGCTGCGACGTTTTACGGGATATAAACCTGTCCATCAAGCCGGGGCAGAAGGTCGCGCTGATCGGCTGTAACGGCGCCGGCAAAAGCACACTGCTGCTGGCGATGAACATGTTCGTCAAGGGCAGGGGCCGAATCACGATCGACGGCATTTGCACCACCGCCACCACCGCCACCACCGCCGGTAACGCCGGCAAAACCAGCAAAGCCGGCAAGGTCAGGGCAATCCGGCAGACGATGGGACTGGTTTTGCAGGATCCGAACGAACAGTTGTTCATGCCTACACTGTATGACGATGTCGCATTCGGGCCGATGAATCTCGGTCTGGACGATGACAGCATCGAAAAACGTACGCACCAGGCGCTGAGGACCGTCGGGCTGGAAGGCATGGACCGACGAGCGCCGTATCACCTCTCGGCGGGCCAGAAACGCGCCGCGGCCATCGCGACGATACTGGCGATGGAGCCGAAGATCATCACGATGGACGAACCGGATACCAGCCTGGACCCACGGAGCCGAAACCGACTTATCGAACTGCTCAATTCGCTGGACCATACACTGGTAATCGCCACGTGCAGCATGAACTTCGCCGCCTGCGTATGCGGCAGGGCGGTGCTGATGGACGACGGCCGAATCGTCGCCGACGGTGCGACAAACAAAATTATGGGCGATGCCGAACTGATGGAACGCCACGGCCTGGAAACACCGACAAGATGGAATGATAACACCAGCGGCAGATAACCCGCCGATTCGAAACATCCGCCACCAAGGCACTGAGTACCTGCGCATTAACCGGATGAACCGGTTTTCGCGGTTTTTTGCCGAAAACTCGTTGCCACAACGCCGCTGGCCTGTAAAATAGCGACTCCGGGCCTGCTGGCCGCGGGCCTGTATGGCGGCTTCGGGGGGCTCTTCAGCGGGATGTAAGTGGCATAGACAGAATCACAGGGTCTTTACTGTATGATAGTTCTAATCGATTATAATATTGGGAATGTAAGGTCCGTCCGCAATGCCCTGGATTACCTGGGGGTGGAGGACAAACTCTCGGCTGAACCTGCCGACATCGAAGGCGCCGACGGCATCATCCTGCCGGGCGTCGCGGCGTTCGGCTATGCCATGGAGGCGCTGGGAGCTGAGACGGCTGATGTCATAAAAAAGGTCGCTCGTGCCGGCAAGCCCCTGCTGGGGATATGTGTGGGCTATCAAATGCTGTTTGACCACAGTTGCGAGAAGGGACAGCATGACGGGCTTGGACTGATCGAAGGAGAAGTCGTGCCGATACCAACACAACTGACCGTGCCGCACATGGGCTGGAATTGCGTTGAGCCCACTGAGGATATGGGGCTGTTCAGCGGACTGAGAGAACAGGAATACTTCTACTTCGCACATTCCTTCCACGCACAGATTACCGACCCGCAGGCCAGGGTCGCCTACGCGGACTACGGCGGACCAATCGCCGCCTCGGTGCAGAAAAACAATATCTATGGTGTGCAGTTCCATCCCGAAAAGAGCGGAGCGGTGGGGATGGATGTGCTGCGAAACTTCGAGAGTATCTGCAGAAACAGGACGGAGACATGCTGACCAAACGCATCATTCCATGTCTGGACGTCAAGGATAACCGTGTCGTCAAGGGTGTCAATTTTCTTAACCTGCGCGACGCGGGCGACCCGGTCGAACTGGGCAAACGCTACAGCGACGAGGGGGCCGACGAACTTGTCTTTCTCGATATCACCGCGACGATTCGCTCCAAAAAGACCATCGTCGAACTGGTCAAAAAGGTCGCCGAGAACGTCTTTATACCGTTCACCGTCGGCGGGGGCATCACCAGGGCCGACGAGATCGACCTGCTGCTCCGCAGCGGCGCCGACAAATGCTCGATCAATACCGCTGCGGTAAGCAATCCGTCCCTGTTAGCTGAGTGCGCCGACCGATTCGGCAGCCAGTGCGTCGTGCTTGCCATAGATGCCAGACGCAAAAAAGGCCACAAAGACAAATGGATCGTTACAGTAAAGGCAGGCTCGGAGCCGACTGACATCGACGCGGTCGAATGGGCGGTCAGGGCTGAGAAGCTCGGCGCCGGCGAAATACTGCTGACCTCCATGGACGCCGACGGCACTAAGGAGGGTTACGACATCGAATTGACACGCGCCGTCGCCGACGCCGTCAATATCCCCGTTATCGCCTCGGGCGGAGCGGGTACGCTGGCGAGCCTGGCGGAAGTCCTGGAAGAAGGCAGGGCCGACGCCGTCCTTGCCGCATCAATCTTCCACTACAGCGAATACTCCATCGGACAGGTTAAAGAATACCTGGCCCAGCGACATATCCCCGTCAGGCCATGCCGGTAGTGGGCGGGCTGATATGACACACACATTCCTGATCGCCGGCAGCATACATAAGGGCGAAAAACCTCAGAGCCTTGCTTTGGGCGGTTTTTTCGAGTATGCTGACGGGCTATGCCTTTATCTAAAAGACACAAATACATACTCTGGGTGCTGGGAATCTATTGGCCCGCGCTGTTTATCCTGACCCATATCCCTGTGCCAATGGTGGCTCGGCGGTCCGGTATGAGCGACAAGACCATGCACTGCCTGGCCTATATGGGGCTGACGTTTCTCCTCTGGCAGGCGGTCAGCCCTTATCAGAGGGTCAACTGGCGAAAAGTCAGGGTCTGGCTCGTGCTGGCTGCGGTGGTATGGTACGGGGCGATCGACGAGTGGCTGCAGGGACGAATGAACCGGTCGGCGGACGTGCAGGACTTTTTGGCCGACGTTATCGGCGCAATGGCTGGATTGGTGATTCTCTGGTTGTTCGAGTTCTGGACGGCGGTGCTGATAGTCTTGCTGATGTTCATCTTCGCAATCTCGAATATGTCACGTATTGACATGCTCTGGGATATGCCCTTCATTAACACGGGATTTCATTTTTTCGGCTATGCCTTTTTGACATTGGCGTGGATTCAGCACATCGGCCAATTTGTACCAAAGAAGCTGCGATTGGAGCGCGTCCGGTGGATACTGACTGCCGCGGCGATGCCTGTGACGGCGCTGGTGTTTGTCAAACTGGCCGGCAAATTCATGTTCATGCAAAAACGAATCTGGTCGGTCGATTGTGCCGTCGCGGTGGTGGCAATAGCATGTGCAGTAGCCGTGAGCTGGGCAGTTTTTCGCTTACGCCAAAGACATCATACGACTTTCAGCGAATCAACATCGTCAAGCGAAAAATCCTGAATCGGGTCATCGTAATCATCAAGCCAGCAGGCCTTTGAATCGCGACTAAACGCCAGCACCCGTCCGCTGTTAACATCCATGGCCGACCGATGATACTTGAAGAATATCTCATCTTTCGTCATCAGGACGATTTCCATCTTGCCCGTGGTGTGCGACATGACAAACTTCACACGTTTGGCCAGTCCTGATATCTGCGTTTTGGCCCGTTCGACGATGGTATATCCCTCTTCGATCGGCACGGTGTAGGCCTTGTTGCCGAGCGCGGGCCGACACTGAAAGACATAGTATGGTATCGCCCCGACCGAAGCCAGTGTACTCAGTAATTCAGCCAAAACTGCGGGGTCGTCATTGACGCCGCGAATTAGCGGACATTGATTGTTTACCGCTGCGCCGGCTCTGTGCAGGGCTGTGATCGCCTGGACCGCAACGTCCGTAAGCTCACGCGGATGCATAAAATGCGTAATCACATAAACCTTCTTGCGTGGTGTGCTGCAACTGCTGATAAGGTCGATCAGCTCCGGGTCGTCCAGTATCCTTTGCGGATTGAATACCGGAACTTTTGTCCCAATCCGTATAATGCGGACATGGTCAATCGGCCTGATTTTCGAGATAATATCCCGCAGTTGCCGGGTTGCAAGTGTCAGTGGATCGCCGCCGGTCAGCAGAACATTACTCACCTCGGTATGCTGCCGGAGATATTCGACCAGCCCGTCTATGTCGTTTAAGCATTCCTCACGGGGGCCCATGAATACGCGTTTGCGAAAACAGTATCGGCATATCCCGTCACACTGGTTGTTTACCAGCACAAGCACGGTCGAATCGTACTTGTGTTCGACGCCCGGCATGACCGTGTAGGCCTGCTCATTCGAGGCGTCCAGGCTGCCCCAGTCCTCCAATTCCCGCTCATTCGGTATAATTATCCGTCTGATAGGATCGTCCGGATCGTCCCAGTCGATAAGGGACAGATAGTAGTCATTGCTTTTGAAGGCAAACTTCTCTGCAACCGGCCTGAGCCTGTCCAATTCTCTTCGATTTAACTGCTTTAGTTGTTCAATCTCTGTCATGTAATTAACCCCAAAGACAATGGAGTCCCCAACCCGCAGGGGGGATTCACTGCTCGTCTCCATCCCTGGTGTGCTCTGTTTGTGAATATTTCTTTTCATATATGCTCTTTCGGCCAAAAACCATGGCGATTGTAGCCAATAATATCTTTAGGTCGCACCACAGTCCCTTTTGCTGGACGTATTGGACGTCCAGTGCCAGTTTGGCCTCTCGTGTCAGCTGGCCCCTGCCGGATATCTGTGCCAGCCCGGTCAGGCCGGGTTTGACCAGTAATCGCTGCCTTTCAGTTTCATTCCACTCGGCAATCTGCGCCACGTACAAGGGCCTGGGGCCCACCAGGGTCATATCGCCACTGAAAACGTTGAATAACTGCGGCAACTCGTCTATCGAATACTCCCTCAGGCACCTGCCCAGAGGTGTTAGCCGACCGTCGTCGGCCGATTTGGGACTTGCACCGAACGGGTCAACGTCCGTGCGCATCGTGCGAAATTTGTAAAGCATAAACGCCCTGCCGCCCAGGCCCGCCCGGGACTGCCTGAATATCGCCGGCCCCGGACTCGTCAGCCTGATACAAACCACAACAATCAACAAAAACGGCGATAACAGCACAATGGCAGGCACCGTCAATGTGATATCCAGACATCTCTTGGCGAAAATGTACATCCCGTGCACCGTACTCCCGATTTTTCCCTATAAAAGCCTGTAACTTCTATTGTCGCCTCTGCGTTTTGCCGAATACTTAAGTGTAGTGCCTGTCGGTAGATAAGTCAATGCCAAACAAGACACCAATTGCGGTGGACATCGCCGTGGAAATGTGGTAAACTACCCTGAGACAAGCAGTTAGGACCTGTCGGTACGATTGAGCATGACACAGCAAAAAAATAGAAAATCCCGGAATATGACGATAATGTTCACCTGTATCGGCAGGCGGGTGTCGCTGCTGCGCAGCTTTCGGTCGGCGGGGACAAAGCTGGGCCTCAACATCACTACTGTGGGCACAGATGCCACTGAGATGAGCCCCGCCCTGCAGTTGTGTGACAGCAGACATGTCGTTCGGTCTGTTGACCAGCCGGGATATCTTGAAGAAATTCTGGGGATAGCACATCGGGAAAAAGTGGACCTTCTTATCCCGACAGTCGATCTGGACCTCCATCTGCTGGCTCTGAACCGGGACAGGTTTGCCCAACTGGGCTGTCGTGTCCTGGTATCCAGCCCCGAAGTGATCGATATTTGCCAGGATAAAAGAAAGACCTGCCGATTTCTACGGAGTCACCGGTTCGATACCCCGGCTGTTATGTCGGTGCGCTCGGCGCTGGCAGAGAAACGTCCGATATATCCGCGATTTTTGAAGCCCTGGGACGGCTATGCCGGCCGAGGAAACGCTATCATCAAAAATCGCAAGGAATTGGAATTTTTCGGCAGACGAATACCAAACTGCATCGTCCAGAACTATGTCCAGGGCATCGAATATACCTGCGATGTCTTTGTGAACCTCAGTATGAAGGTTCAATGCGTTGTCCCACGCATGAGGATCGAGGTCAGAAGCGGCGAGGTCAGCAAGTCGCGGATTGTCAAACATGAAAAGATCATGACGCAGACACGCCGGCTGGTCGAACAACTCGGAGCCGGGCCCGGCGTCATTACGATACAAATGATCGAAGACAACGACGGCGAGATCGACTTTATCGAGGTTAACCCGAGATTCGGCGGTGGTGTGCCGCTGTCGATAAAGGCTGGGGCGAACTTCCCACGATGGATCTTGCAGGAAATGCTCGGCACAAAACCGCGGATTCGTTTTGACGGGTTCAAGGATAATCTGACCATGCTGCGATATGACCATGAAGTGTGGATTGAAGGCAACAAGGACTTGTAAAACTTATTTACACGTCCTAAGTCGGAAGCGGAAAGCGGAAAAATGATTTTCGATAACCTTATCGGCGATGAACGACCTATAACGTGGGCCCTGAAATTCTGGCCGGTTATCGGTTTATCGTGGGTATGTTCACTGGCTGCGACCTGGGTGTGCAAGAAGGTCGCCCTTCGGTTCGAAATCGTTGACAAGCCCGACAAATTTGTCAAGACGCACAAAGAACCCATCGCCTATCTGGGCGGCCTGGGAATACTGGCAGGGCTGACGGTCGGTATTTTTGCCGGGCTTTATGTTTTGCGGGGCCAGGAGTGTTTTCCGACCGCCTTCAAATGGCTGACGGGGTTGCTGGCCGGGGCTGCAATCGCCTGTTTCGTCGGGTTGGTCGATGACGTCCTCGACATCAGGCCTGCGTACAAGATACTCGGTCAGGTTGCCGCAGCGATGGCCCTGGTGTGTGTAGGTATTTTGCCGAGTCTGCATTATTTCACCGAACCGTTCAACCTGCCGATGTCTGTCCCGCTGGAAACAGCCATGGGTGCGGGGGTAGTTGTAATATTCGTCGTCGGTGCTGCAAACTCGTTAAATCTGCTGGATGGGCTTGATGGGCTGTGCGCCGGCGTAACGGGCATAATAACGATTGCCTTTTTGCTCCTGGCCGTTCACCTTGGAACATGGGGAGTGAGCGAAACGGGCGACCCGGTACGGGTGATAATATGCCTGTCGCTTGTGGGGGGGGTGTTCGGATTTTTGCCGTTTAACCGGCATCCGGCGAAGATATTCATGGGCGATGCCGGGAGCATATTGCTGGGCTTTGTGGCGGCGACATTGATGATCCTTTTCGCCGAGACGATTCCGAGATGGTGGATGGCGTCGATAGTGGTGTTCGGCCTGCCGATTTTGGATACCGCAACGGCCCTGGTCAGGCGATTTATCAATAAAAAGCCGCTGCTCGTTTCGGACAGGGGGCATATCTACGACCAGATGATAGACAGAGGCTTGCCCCTGACAAAGACGGTCAGAATTTGTTATTTGCTCGCGGGAATGTACGCCGCGGTCGGGCTGGCGATGAGCCAGATCAGGACGCGTTACGCCCTGGTGGTGTACATGGCGGTGTTCATCGTATCGGGCCTGATTATATGGAAAAAGGGCTTCCTGAAGATGTCCGGCCTCCGCGGCGCAATCCGCAAAAAAGAAACACCCTTACCAGACTAGACCGGATATTACCGTCGCATTGAGCAAAGAGCTGTATCCGAATAAAGCAACTTTAAACAACGGCGATATGCGCCCGAGGGGGACGGAGTCCGGATAAATCGATTATTTTAAGATGAGCCGATATTCGATGATCAGGCAGTTGGACCAGCTGGTGAGAAAATTATTTGGGTTTTGATAAACTGATGTTCGCACTATCACCAAAAAAAATTGCATATGCCTGCTGTCCAGCAAGACTTCACCCGATACTCGATAGAGTAGAAGCATCGGATATCGGCTCACGTCTGGTACGTGGCACCTTTTGGTCAATATCAGGGGCGGTTATTTCCCGAGGACTGATGCTGGCAGCTTTGATTCTGGTGGCTCGAATTCTGGGCCCGGAAGTCTTCGGTGAATACGGCATTATTCGTTCGACGGTTAATATGTTCATGGTCTTTGCCGGTTTTGGCCTTGGCCTGACAGCTATCAAGTATGTGGCGGAATTTCGTGACAACGATCCGGCCCGAGCTGGTCACATTATTGCCCTCTCTGGCCTTTTTGCTATGGTCACCGGTTTGTTAGTGGCGGTGGGCCTGGTAATCTTTGCCCCACTATTGGCTGAAAAAAGTTTAAACGCCCCACATCTGACGGGTGTTCTGCGGATTGGCGGTATTATCCTATTTATCAATGCCCTCAACGGTGCCCAGACCGGCGCGCTTGCGGGCTTTGAGGCCTTCAAGACAATTGCTTACGTCAATCTTGGTGTAGGCCTGGCATCTTTTCCACTATTGGTGGGCGGGACATATTTGGGCGGTCTGAAAGGTGCGGTCTGGGCTCTTGGAATCAATATGGGTATTAACTGGTTGCTCAATCATATCGCATTGCGCAAAGAAGCTAAAAGATTTAATGTGCCGCTTACTAACTTTAGGGATTGTTTCAGTGAATGGCCAACACTTTGGAAATTTAGTTTGCCGGCGACTCTGGGTGGAATTATGATTGGGCCGGTAAAATGGGTTTGTGATGCGATGCTGGTCAATCAGGCTGAAGGGTATGGTCAGATGGGATTGTTTACGGCCGCCTTGACCTTTCAGGCGATTATCCTTTTTGCCGGCTTAATGCTTAATGGCCCTCTGTTATCCATGCTCTCCCATAGCGGTCGCCAGGTGAGTGATCAATTTGGGCGGGTTAATATTCTCTCTTCCTGGATGGTCGCAATTATGGCAATTGTTCCTTTGCTATGTTTTCCAGAAATCGCCGAATTTCTTTTTGGTAAAGACTACGGCGGCAGGCAGTTTCGGATGTCCTTTGCTTTAATAATGCTCTATACTTGTATCATTATGTATAAGCAGGGTCTGGCCCGCGTATTGGCGGCGAATAATCTGATGTGGTGGGGGTTTCTCAGTAACAGTATATGGGCAGTAGTTTTAATCGGTTCGGCATGGTTTCTGGTTCACTGGGGCGCAGTTGGTTTGGCATTGAGTTATGTAATTGCCTATACAGTTAACACACTGATTATTATGCCGGTTTACTATCGTAAACAATTGATTCCTTCCGGTACACTGATTTCCAGGCATACCATTATTATGTGGTTAACCATATTTAGTCTTCTGGGATTGTCCTGTTGGGATGTGGCAATAGCCTACAAAGCAATTTGTTTTGTCTTTGCGGCGGTAATACTATTTTATTGCATGATGAAAATCCTGCGTCCCGGCAAAACAACTCTCCCATTTTCTTAAGTTTTATTTATCGCTTTTTTAAGGTAACTTCGGCATATATTTGAAGGGCAATTTTGGTGAAAGAAGATAATGGCATAATAAACGAGAATTTATTGAAATTTCTTGCCTGCACTGCTTGTGCTGCGGAGCTAACAATATCAGAAAGCAGCCTTGTTTGCAGGAAATGCGGCAAGATTTTCCCATGTAAAAATGGAATACCGGATTTTGCCCTTGATCATGAATTCTATTATGGCGAAATACCAAAGCATGCTATGGAAAAAGTGTTAAGCATTCCCGGGCAACCTGTACAGGAGTCATTAAGGCAGGTCTGTGAAGAATTGGGAGACGATACGTCTGTACGTTATGCTTTGGATCATTTGCGGGCAATAATTGTGCTGTTAGCTCAGTCTAAACCTAATATGAAAGTCTTAGATCTTGGATGCGGTTGGGGTACGTTATCCATTTTTGCGGCTCATTTAGGTGCTGAAGTTGTTGCCATGGATCTTTCATATCTTAGAGCGGCTTTTGTAAAAAGGTTGTGCGAACAACAGTCACTAAGCAACTTACATTGTGTTGTTGGAGGCGATGATAACCGCTTACCGTTCAAGTCAAAAAACTTTGATCTTATCATTCTCAACGGAGTCCTGGAATGGGTGCCGGAAAGCCAGAAAGGGAACCCCAGGGCTATTCAGATTGATTATCTTAAAAAACTTGCCCTTCTGTTAAATCAAAATGGGCAGATTGCAATTGCCATAGAAAACAGACATAGCTACAAATATTTTTTAGGACGCCCTGATGATCATACAAGTCTCAGATTTGGAGCAATCTTACCGAGGCCAATCGCGAATATTTATTCTTTGATTGTTAGAAAAAAACCTTATCGTACATACACTCATAACGAAAAGAACATTCGTCGAATTCTCAAACAAGCGAATTTACCTTCCACTCAAATATATGGTTGTGCGCCGGATTATCGACGTCCTCTTGTTTTGGCACGCATTGATTCCAAGGTGGGAATCAAGGAATTATATTCACATCCTAAGTTGGGATGGCGGGCAAAGACGACTCTTAAGCTGGCATCATATTTTGGAATACAGCGAAAAGTTGTGCCATCGTTCATGATCTTGAGCAAACAAAATGGTTTTGCAGATAACCTGATTGTAAGTATACTCAAGGAGAATTCGGGCAAAGATTGGTCTTTAGAGTGGGGGCGCGTCACATCTTCGGGAGCATTTGTAGGGCTTTATGGCAATCAGGACGAGAACATCATTGTAAAACTAAGCCTGGATGATGATTTAGGCAACAGAAGAATACAAGCAAACTGGAATGGTTTGCAACTTTTAAATCCAATTTTGAAGACCATGCCTTCTGTAGTTCCTGTGCCTGTTTTAAAGACGAATTTCAAGAATATGTTGTTAACTTCTGAAACGCAGGTTCCGGGCAATGTCTTGATTAATGAAAGTCAAGAAAAATGCCTCACTGTGATGGATAAAGTCCTTGATATAATGTCAGAACTACGTTTGCAATTTGAACACAGAATTGCCGGCCAAGCCGATTGGCGCCAAAAGTGTTTTGGAACTATCACAGACATTAAATCGAAATTGAAAATGTCGGAGGCCTGGCAACAATCTGCTATCGACAAACTAACTGAAACATGTCCTGCCTGCCAAATTCAAATCGGCCTGATTCACGGTGATTTGCACGCTTCCAATGTTTTATGCTCTTCAGACTTAAATAATATTGGTATTATCGATTGGGACCTTATTGACGAGAGTAATTTTACTTTCCTTGACAGCATTAAATTCCTGGTTCAGTTGATAGTAAAAAAACAGAGAATAAGCTGGACTAGATTTATTGTTGATATTATTGAAGATCAAATATCCGCCAATAACTATGATAACCCAAAATCAATTTTGAACAAAATAACTCAGTTAGGTTATACGCCTGAGATGTTCGCCTTTTTTGCTTTACACGAAGTCATGCTTCACCTTGAAAATCGCCAGGTAGATAAAAAAGAAAAAAGTAGTTTCATCGAAGTCTGTGAACAAGTGATCGATGCCTTATAATCTTCATTTTTTTGAACAACGAGTATTTTTCGGGAGTTGAACCAGAATTTTTTTATAACTTTTCCTGGTGGATTTAATTATATGCAAAAACTATGTTTTATATTTGGCACCCGTCCTGAAACAATAAAATTAGCGCCTGTAATCCTATTGGCTAAAGAACAGGCTGAACGTTTTGCAGTTGATGTTTGTGTGACAGGCCAGCATAGAGAAATGCTTGACCAGATGCTCTCGATGTTTGGTATTGTCCCCGATTTCGATTTAGAATTAATGCGGCCCAATCAAAGTCTTGCCGATATCAGCGCACGGACTATTCAGGCAGTTAGTGCCTATTTGGAACAGAATAGACCTGATTGGGTAATTGTGCAGGGAGATACAACTACTGTCTGGGCGGCATCGATAGCGGCATTTTTTCTGAATATTCCAGTAGCACATGTCGAAGCCGGTTTAAGAACAAATGATAAGAGGCAACCTTTTCCGGAAGAAGTCAACCGCCGAATAGCCTCCCAGATTGCCGATTTGCACCTTGCCCCAACCGAATGGGCTCAACATAATTTACTGGAAGAGGGGATTCCTCCGGAACAGGTTGTGGTTACCGGTAACACAGTAATTGATGCGCTTTACTGGATGTCGGCTCAAAATACAAATGATCCGAGTGACGAAGTGGCTTCGATCAAGGACTGGGTCGATAAGAAGATTGGTTCCAAAGAAATGATTCTGGTTACCGGGCATCGGCGTGAAAGTTTCGGTCCGCTTTTTGAGGGTATTTGTCATGCAATTGCAGAGGTGGCGGATAAGTACCCGGATATTTGCTGGGTTTACCCTGTTCATTTGAATCCTAATGTACAGGAACCGGTTTACCGAATCTTAGACAAGCATTCCAATATACATCTTCTCGAACCGTTATCTTATGCCCCATTTGTTTGGTTGATGGGACATAGCCGCTTTATTTTAACAGACTCCGGTGGTGTTCAGGAAGAAGCTCCCAGTTTGGGTAAACCTGTTTTGGTTATGCGAAATACTACCGAGAGGCCTGAAGGAGTTAAGGCGGGGGTGGTAACACTTGTGGGAAACGAACGAAAAAATATCGTTGAACATTGTTGTCGTCTTCTGCAAATGGATACGCAGGAACTTCCCAATGCCAGCCCATATGGTGATGGTCATGCCTCTGAAAAAATACTAAATGCTATACATGCTTTTAAACAAAATATTTTTACATCGTAAGTTAAGATCGTTACACAGAATAGTTTTTTGGGAAAGTGACTAATCGCCATGAATATTCTTCTTGTTACACAATTTTTGGTACCTCATGGGGGAGGATTGTCTGCACATATGGAAGACTTGATGTTGTGTTTGAAAGAAAATAAGCACAACTATACACTTCTTGAAGGCAGTGTTTTAAAGATAAATTCTTTTCACAAAATGATTGCTTTAATACTTTCTCATGGCAGTCAAGAGGTGTATTTAAACAAACGTCTTAAGATACAGCTTTCCAGGATGGCAAAGGAGATCGAAAGGCTGTTGGTTAATGATAAGTATGACCTTATCCATTGTCATGATCCGATTGCAGGGTATGTTGCGAACTTGGCACGTAAAAAACTTAATATAAATATACCTATAGTCGAAACAATTCATGGTCCCATGGCTTATGAAACCAAGATGATGGTTGGGCGAGAGATAGACCAAAGCCAGTACCTGACACGTTTACTGCAGATTGAGAAAGAGGCGTTTATTAATTCAGACCATTTAATAGCGGTTGATACAGGTCAAGCAAATATTGCGATTAATGATTTTAGTATCAATAAGAATAAAATTACTATAATGTTTAATTCTGTCTCATGCGAAACTATCGATTCTATCGTTAAAGATCCACCACTTACAAAGGTTGAGAAGCCTTATTTGCTGGTTCCAAGAAGACTGGTAGAAAAAACAGGAGTTCGAATTGCTATTGAGGCTTTAGCCAAAATTGGCTCAGATACAAAAGTTAATTTGGTTATCGCAGGAGATGGGCCTCTTAAAAACAAGTTAATGCAATTGACAAAGGATCTGAAGCTTGAGGTGCAGGTTATATTTTTAGGTTCTATTGATCGAAAAGAAGTTTTAAGGCTTGGGAAAGAAGCGTTAGCTGTCGTTGTTCCTTCTATCCCATCTTGTGGCGTAATAGAGGCAACATCGATAGCAGTGATTGAGGCTATGGCGTGCGGAACTGTTGCGATTGCTTCTAACATAGGGGGGCTAGCTGAATTAATTGAGAATAACAAAACAGGACTTCTTGTTCCTCACAGTGATCCTGTAGCACTTGGCAAGGCTGTTTCGGTTATTTTTGAAGATCAAGATATGCGTAATAAGATTTGCCGGCAAGGACGCGAATATGTCCTGAAGAATTTGGACACTCCAATTTGGTATTCCAAAGTGAAACAGATTTATGAAAAAGTCTGTTTAGACAACAAACCTTTAAAGTAAGAGATTTTGAAAATATGGGTGTATACCTCGCAATCTCGATATACGTTTTAGCTTCGCTAATTGCATTAGTTTGGCCAAGAACGGCCTTGTTATTTTTCTGGCCATTGGTATACTTATATCCAGCATGGTTATTGGTTATGAAATTACCACTAAATGCCGGATTTGATGATGTTTTTCTTATCTGCCTATTTATTGGTAGTCTATATAGAGGCGGATTCAAACTTCAATCTAAATGGCCCGTTGTTGCCGCTATTTTGTTTTGTGTACTGACACTTTTGGGTGATCTTAGTTCAATATCGGTTAGTGGCGGGACAGATATATTTTTAGTTTGGAAAAGGGGATTCAAACAGCTTGGTTTAATATTTCTTACATTTTCTGTATGTGCTTTGCTAACAACCCCTAAACAACTCCAAAAAATGCTCTATTCTTTACTGTTCGGTTCCAGCTTAGCTGCAGCATTGGTTATACTTTATACGGTTAGGCCGTATACATACAATCCGTTTCAAATTCCCTATTGGGCACTTGGTAGGGATCCGTGGGGAGTTCAGGTGATAGGATCCTTTGGAAAACATGATATAGCAGGTGGTGTACTTGGATTTAGCGTTATATTGGGTTATTTTGTTGTTAGATCTGGAAAAGGTGCAACCAACCGTTTTTTGGTGATAATTGTTACAGCATTGTCATTTTTAGGTTTGATGTTGAGTGGCTCGCGGTCCGGTTGGTTATTTGTAATGATACCGTTAATGCTAAGCAGCTTATTTTCGCAAAAGAAAATTATGGGACTTTTTCTGCTTGGACTTATGGCTATCGGTGTGTTTGTTAGTATCACGAGATTCCAGTATCTTTCAGAACGTCTATACGAAACAGGTTTCCAGCTTGGAGGTGGATTACAATCAGCAACTGCCGGAAGATTTGAAATTTGGAAGGAACAGTTAGCCGGGGCCAATCTGCGATGGCTGTTTTTTGGTGAGGGTTTTTCGATTTCAGAATACCATCCTCACAGCAACTTCATAGGTATACTGAAGCTTATGGGTCTTGCAGGCGTTATCTTCTGGACAGTATATTATGTAAAGGTAATGAAAAAAGTCATATGGCTTATGCGATATGACTCAGCTCCGTCCCTGTCGGCTATTCTTAGGGGAACGTATTGGGCCTATATAGGGTATTTTGCATTTTTTGTTACATGCACCCCTATTATGTGGTCAGAAGTCAGATATATAGACTTTTTCCTGATGACAATGATACATCTGCGATATAAGCAGTTAGAAACAGAAAATTATTATGCTTATGATGAAGACTTTTATGAACTTGAGGCAGAATACGATTCGTCCTTTGCCTAATTTTTTATCATAAACCACCGAGGAATACCTTTGATGAGTAAAGATAGAGCTAAAATAGCAATGCTAATAAGTGATACTAACGCAGGAGGAAGCGCGGCTCTAATAAGTTTGTTAGTAAAAAATATAGATCGAAGAAAATATCGAGTTGTTGTTGTTGCTTGTGGTCCTGGCCCTGTTGCAGAGCAAATAGGCAAAGATGGAGATGAGTATCACAATCTAAAAACCGGCAGTTTTCCTCATCTTCGTAAATTCAAGGATGGTAAACTTTTTGAGAATATTTTTGCATGGCCAGCTATGGTATTTTGGCTAATAAAATCTACCTGTAAATTATTTTTTTGGTTGCGTAAAAACAAGATAGACTTGATTCATTCTCATACTTTACATTTTCACTTAATGGCGGGTTTTGCAGGTAAGATGGCAGGTATTCCCTCGTTATGGCATATACACGGTCCACCAAATTTATCCTGGCGTAGAGGTGGACCTTTATTAGCAGGAGGCTATTTGGATACTTGGTTAGCTACACGTTTTATAGCTGTCAGTAATTTTACAGCAAATTCATTTCATCATAGTTGGAAGAAAAAATCGGTAACCGTTTGGAATGCAATTGATGCCAATACTATTGCTTCTTGCCAGTATAATGGAAAGTTGAGAAAGCTAATCCATGCATCAGAAGGTGAAAAACTCGTGGGTGTTGTTGCTATAGTTGAACCCAGAAAAGGTTTAAATAGATTTATTGAAATGGCTGCAAAAGTTGCTCAAAAGCGTAGGGATGTGAAATTTGTTATTATTGGTGGGATTATCAGCGAAATGAGTGAAAAAATCATGTCTGACTTAACAGCAATGGGTAAAAACCTTGTGATTGAAGATAAGTTATGTTTTATTCGAAACCTGAAAAATGCCAGTTATTATATGGGTGATATGGATGTATTTTTTATGTGTAGTATACCTAAGACCGAGACTTTTGGTTTAGTGGTGACTGAGGCCATGGCTGCTGGTGTAGCGGTAGTTGCTTTTTCCAATGATGCAATGCCGGAGATAATTGAAGAGGGTCGAACAGGTTTTATGGTCCCAGATGGTGACACAACATTAGCGGCAGAGCGAATTCTAAAATTATTAGATAATCCTCAATTAGCGGATAAACTCAAAGAGGCTGCAAAAAACAGGGTATATTCAAATTTTGATGTTCCTATTTTGGTAAAGAAAATCGAAGATATTTATGCCGAGATATTGCAATAAGTTTGCTAAGTTTTGTAGATATTAAAATTAAGATGAAACCAAAATATAATAGCATATTAATTTTATTTTTACTGATTCTGCTCGGTTCAATTATTGCTGGTGAACCATGCTTGGCCCAAAGTGATGCAAACAATCCTGAAACACCAACATTGATCCAACAAGATAAAAAGACCGTAGTAAATGCTGCTTCTTGGGGATTCAACGCGAAGGATTCTACCAATGCTTTTCAATCTGCGATTGATTCAGGAGCAGATAAGATAATTGTTCCATACATGGGAAGTGACTGGATTGTCAGGCCTATAAAACTTAGAAGTAATCAAGAAATAGTTTTTGAGCCTGGAGTTATTGTTACTGCAAAAAAAGGAGAGTTTAAAAATATTAGATCATATCTGATACTTGCGCGAGCTGTAGAAAATGTTAAGCTTGTAGGTTATGGAGCAACACTGAGAATGCAGAAAAAAGATTACATGAATAGTAGTAAATATAAAAAATCTCAGTGGAGAACAGTTTTGGGTATATATGGCTGTAATAACTTAAAGGTATATGGTTTAACTATAAGGGATAGTGGTGGCGATGGCATAACAATAGCTTCAAGGGATGCGGCAAAAGTAAGTTATCTTTTTCCCAGTAATAACATCGTGATTAAAGATTGTATTTTCGATAACAACTACAGGCAGGGTATAAGTATAACAAGTGTGGAAAACTTACTTATTGAAAACTGTATCTTAAAAAATACTGACGGCACATGGCCAAAATCAGGTATTGATCTTGAACCAGATAATTATAATGACCGCCTATCAAATATCGTGATAAATAACTGTGTTTCTGAAGACAATAAAGGACCTGGGTTTCAGGTGTATTTGTCTCACTTATCTTCAAAATCAAAGTTTGTGTCAATTCTATTTGTGAATTGTTATGTAAGGCGGTGTTCGTTTGGCTTAAAGGTTGGGGCAGTAAAAGATGATGGCCCAGAGGGACTGGTAGAGTTCAAGAATTGCACTATTGAGGATACTAGCGTTGCCGGTTTGAATGTTTTGGGGAAATCAAAGGATAATGTCAAATTTAAATTTAGTAACTGTAAATGGAAAAATACCGGCAAAATGGGACATCCCTTTTCTTATCCAATTCTGATGACTACAGAAAAACAAAGATTCACTAACAAAATGGGAGGTGTGGAGTTCATAGATTGTTATGTGTATGACCGGAAAAAGCGTCCATTCATTAAGTTTGTCCCATTTGAAGCAAGCGATACAATATCAGATATAACCGGCGATATATCAGTAATCAATATTTATGGAGCAAGTATGGAATTAGGGGGAAACAATCGAAATATCAATCTAAAAGTGATACCATTTAAATCTGAAAATGAAATTTTTCAATAGAGCTTATTGAAGGTCTTTATAAAATCAATGGATAATAATAAGCCCAAGATAGCAATACTTATTAGTGATACTAATGCAGGAGGAGTTGCATTAGTAGAGCGATTGTTGGCGGAGTATATCGATAGAGATAAATATAGAGTTTTCATTGTTGCATGTGGGTCAGGCCCTTTTGCGGAGAGTATGGGCAAATATGCAGATGAGTATCATAATCTAAATACTGGTAGTTATCCACGGCTTCAAAAATATAAAAAAGGGAAATATGTCGCCGATATTCTGGGCCCGGTCAAATTAATAATATGGTTTATGAAATCAATATGGAAGTTTACTAAATGGTTGGGTCAAAATAAGATTGATTTGATTCATTCACATGGATCACATTTTGATTTTATTGCGGGAATATCATCTAAATTTGTAGGGATACCATCCTTATGGCATATTCATAGTCCTCAAGTTAGAAGATGGGCCAGGGGGGGAGGATTGTTGACCAAAGGGTATTTAGGTTCATTTCTTGCAACAAGATTTATTGCAGTAAGCGATTTTGAAGCAAGTCGATACCATCATTCATGGAAGAATAAAGTAATAGTAGTATCAAATTGTGTTGACGTAAAATCAATCACTTCAACTCAACGTTCTGGTGAACTTAGAAAATTAATCAAAGCCTCGACAGGTGAAAAAATAGTTGGAATTATAGCGGTACTTAGCAAAAGAAAAGGGCTCGAAAGATTTGTTGATATGGCGGCTAAGGTTTCAGCAAAACGAAGTGATGTAAAGTTTGTTATTATTGGGAAAGTCATTGACGATATGAGTGAAAAGATTCTTTTAGAACTTTCACACAAAGCAGAGTTGCTTGGAATATCCAATGAAACATCTTTTATAAAAAATTTAGATAATGCAAGTAGTTATATGTCAGACATGGATACTTTCTTTATGTGCAGCAGGCCATACACGGAAACTTTTGGTTTGGTAGTGCTTGAAGCCATGGTTACACATGTACCGGTAGTTTCTTTTGCCAATGATGCAATTCCAGAGATTATAAAAGACAATAGAAATGGTTTTTTAATTCCTGAGGCTGATACTAGTAAAGCATCAGAAAAAATTTTGGAACTATTGGAAAATAAAAGTGTGGCTGATAAGATTAAAGAACAGGCATATAATGATGTATGTAAAAAGTTTGATGTTCCTGTATTTATTAATAAAATTCAGGAAATTTATGATAAACTGTTAAATCTATAAATGATATACACCGTTTCAAGGCCGTTTTTCAGGATTCAATATGACAAGAGTTTTGGCTATTCATAATACAAGTATGGCACTTGCTAATCCATGGACAGGTGACAGTTTACATTCGCTCGCACGAGAGATAGAATATAAAAAAGGATTAGATTATTATGGTATCATAACCAGGACAAAGGCTTCTGAACCTAAAAAGTCACATAGCCCTGTAGAAAATATGGACCTTATCGCAACTAACTCCAAAACCAGATACCATTTTATGTGGGAAGCCTATTCAATAGCATGCCGTATTATCGAGGAGAAAAAAATAGATGTAATTACCGGTTGGGGATGGTGCTGGGTAGGGCTTATTCTGCTTGCATTGCGCAAAAAATATAAAACACCAATGAATACTCAGATACACTGGGAATTCATAAATAATCCTTATTTTAAACGAGAAAAACTTGAATACCGTCTTTGGGATACTGTAGGAAGATTTGCAGTACCACGTGCTGACACATATTTTGTTGGAACAAGTAAACAAAAGAATGATTTAATTAAATATGGGATTGAGTCTGAGCGGATATTTTATATTCCTTATACTATACTTACTGATAAATTTGAAATTGGAGAGCCAGAGTCGATAAAAAATCAACTGAAAGAAAAGGGTTTTGAGAATATGTTACTTTTTGTTGGTCGCTTGGTAAAACAAAAAGATGTACATACTTTATTAAGGGCTGCTAAAGTAGTGTTTAAGCAAAAACCCAATACAGCCTTGGCCCTGTTAGGTAAGGGACCTGAAGATAAAGCTATAAAAAGAACTATTAGTAAATTGCAGATAGAAAAAAATATTATCATGCCTGGACATATGTCACAGCAGGAATGTATTAATTATTATCATGCCTCAGATGTAGTGTGTTTAAGTTCTCTTTATGAAGGTACCTGCCGTGTATATTTAGAGGCAATGGCTGCCTCTAAACCAGTTGTTACTACAGATGTGGCAGGTGCATTTGATGCTGTCATAGAAGAAAAGACTGGCTATATAGTCAAAAAGAAAGATTCGAAAGATTTTGCTGACAAAGTTTTATCAATTCTTGATAATCCAATTATGGCTAAAAATATGGGCCGAGAGGGAAAGATATTATTAAAAAAAGATTTTACTATGCAGCGTCATTACGATGGTTTTGTTCATATGTGGAATGAAACAAAACGACTAGGAATAAAAGATAATTAAAAGGTGAAAGACACGAGGCCTTAAAGTCTATATTTGTAAAGAAGTTTAATATGAAATCAAGTCTTGAAAAAATATATGCAGAAATGCCGGTTTGTGTGCAAAACCTGATGGTAACAATACAAGGCTGGCGATTTGTACGAAAGCGATATGGTAAAAAATTTCAAGAAAATGTAGACACTCTTATGAGGACCCAATGGTATTCAGAGGAGCAATTCAGGGAATTACAAACAATTGAACTTAGAAAATTACTGAAGGAGGTAATAACACAAGTTCCTTATTACAAGGATAAATTGAAGAATTTTTCAAATAGTATTGAATTGTTTTCTCTTGATCAGTTAAAGAAGCTTCCATTTTTAGAAAAAACCTTCCTTCGGGAAAATTCAGATATATTTTTGAATCGGCAACGATTGGAATTTGGCAATGATGAGGGGCATACAAGCGGCACATCTGGTTCGCCATTGATCTGGCCTTACGATCTGGATTCACTTCAATTTGACCTTGCATTCAGAGAAAGACAATACCGATGGGCTGGAGTTACGAAAAAGGAAAGATCAGCCCGATTTAGCGGCAGACTTCTACTTGGTAAACACGATAGACCTCCTTACTGGAGACACAATCGAGCAGAGAATCAGTGGCTTTTTTCAGTTTATCATATCACAGAAGAAAGTTTGCCTCTTTATTATCAGGCTTTTAATGAATATGATTTTGCCTATCTTGATGGCTACCCGTCAGTACTGTTTACAATAGCAAAATGGATAAATGAAAATGGCAAAAGTGGTAATTGGCGACCATGGATGATAAATACAACAGCAGAAACACTTTTAGATTTTCAGCGTGAAGAGATCGAAAAGGCTTTCGGTTGCAAAGTTTTTAATCATTATTCAAGTTCCGAGGGTGCGCCTTTTGTTACCCAATGTTCCGCCGGACGTATGCACTTAAATCCTGAGTCCGGTATTATTGAATTCCTGCGATCGGATGGAAGTGATGCCCAACCTGGAGAAGAAGCGGAAATGGTAGTAACCAGCTTTTTTCAAAGGACGATGCCTTTGATTCGCTATCGTATAGGTGATAAGGGAACTTTGGCAGAGGATCAGAATTGTCCTTGCGGAAGGCAGATGCCTGTTATAGAGAATATAGGCGGTAGAGAATCTGATACTTTATATACAACCGAAAGAGGAAGGATCAGCAGTGCCGGATTAAGTACGGTTTTCTACAAAATACCAGCAAGGCTTAAAGCCTCGCAGTTGGAACAGATTGGTAAAGATTCATTTGTGTTTCGTTATGTTATGTTGAATGAACCGTTAAACGAAAAAGAAAAATCTGTTGTTTTAGAGCAATTCAAAAACCGTCTTGGTGCTTCAGTTCATATCCAAATACAAATTGTTGATGATATACCAAAAGATTCTAATGGTAAGTGTCGTTTGATAAAATGTAGTTGCTCGCAAATAATGTAATGAGAGTTAGTAACTAGTGATGAAAACAAAAATAAAAATTGCACATGTAGTTACTATTTATCGTGGAGCAGTTGGAATTCTTGAGGCTAAATTAGTTGCTCTCGATTCTTATGAAGATTTGGATATTACAGTAATTACTCCACCACCACCCAAAAATCTGAATCTGCCACCTTCAGCGGTTCGTCAGATTAGCACTCCTATGGCCAGACCAATCCGGCCTTTAGCCGACTTGTGGAGCTTGTGGAAAATGTATAGGTTGCTTCGCTTAGAAAAATTTGACATTGTACACACCCACTCAGCAAAAGCAGGAGCAATTGGTGCTTTGGCAGCTTGGTTGGCAAGAACTCCTTTAATTTTGCATACTTATCACGGCTTACCGTTTTTTGATGGTCAAAGCAAATTAGCTTATCATATTTACCGGATACTTGAAAAATTTACCTGCTGCTTTAGAAACCACGTATTCAGTCAAAATCATCGGGATATGCCAGCATGTGTTAAACTTATGGGCTCTGCAAAAAAAGTCTCATACGAAGGGAATGGAGTCAACCTTGATTGGGTTCAAAATAAGGCAGAAAAAAATATCGAAAGAGCTAAAAAAGATTTTCCTGAAGGAAAACTGCGAATTGCACTTGTTAGCAGGCTTGAACCCGTTAAAAGAATAGATGATTTTATAGATATGTGTAAAATCCTTGCCGATAGTAAAGTAGACTTCTCAGCTGTTATAGCCGGTTATGGTCCACTTGAAACAAAGTTGAAAGAAAAATTGGATGAACTTGGTTTAATCAATCGTGTTCACTTGTTGGGCTGGGCAGACCATGCAATTTCACTGATGGCTATTAGTGACATAGTCGTGTTAACTTCTGAAAAAGAGGGCATACCCAGATCACTGATTGAAGCGATGGCATTGGGTAAACCGGTTGTTGCTACCGATGTCTTGGGAACACAGGAATTAATCGTCGATGGAAAAACTGGATTTCTTACTCCTTTAGAAAATTCAAAAGCTATGGCAGACAAAATTATGCTTTTGGCCAATGACCCTGAGCTATCTAAAAATTTCGGCCATGCTGCGACGGAGAGGGTTAAAGAACAGTTTAATGATTTAAAAATAGCGAAATTCCTGCATAATTTTTACACTGAAAGACACATTAAAAATTAAAAAGACCATATATGGACATAAAATCTTTACCGTTAACAAAACAAGATATTTGTGAAATAGTTGATGTACATGTGCGCTCATTTCCAAATTTCTTTCTAACTTTTTTAGGGCCAAGATTCCTTAAAGTATTTTATAATTCTTTTACCTATGATCCCGCTGGTATCGGTTTTGTTGTTAAGGACAGCGAAACCGGGAAAGTATTAGGTTTTATAGTTGGGCCACTGGTTCCCGAGGGATACTTTAAGAGATTGCTCAAAAAGCGATGGTTTGCTTTTTGTCTTGCAAGCATTACAGCAATTTGCAAACGGCCAACGATTGTTAAACGGGTGTTCAATGCTTTATTTTACCGTGGTCAATCGCCATCCGGTGCCAAGAGGGCACTGCTTAGCAGTATTGCAGTTGATCCTGAAGCACAAGGAAAAGGAGTTGGACGGGTTCTTGTGGAAAGATGGATTCAGGAAGTTAAGCAACAAGGTGGCAGCGGTTGTTATTTAACTACGGATGCGGAAAATAATAACGTGGTGAATGGTTTTTATCACAGCTTAGGCTGGAAAATAGAATCCATCTATGAAACCTCTGAAGGGCGTAAGATGAATCGTTATGTATATGACTTTGAAGGATCTGAGGCCTGATATGTCAAGCTATGAATCAAATTTTGCAAACAGGTTCTCTGCTAAAAGAGCATTCCCTTTCTGGAAAGCTCGCGTCGCTCTTTATGCTATTCTTAAATCGCTTGGTGTCGGCGAAGGTGATGAAGTAATTCTTCCTGGCTATACCTGTGTTATGGATGTTAATCCCATTAAGTATCTTGATGCAAGACCTGTCTATGTTGACATTGAGCCTGATACGTTCAACATGAATGTCAATTTGCTTGAGCAAAAAATTACACCAAAAACAAAAGTTATTATAGCTCAACATACCTATGGCTATGTCTGTGATATGGATGCTATTCTTGAAATTGCAAATAGGCATAACATAACGGTCATCGAAGACTGCTGCCTGGCTCTTGGCTCAACCTATAAAGGCAAACTTGCCGGCACTTTCGGCAAGGCGACATATTTTTCCTTTCAGTGGAACAAGCCCTATACTACTGGATTAGGGGGTATGGCTGTATGTTATGACGATAATTTAGCAGAAAATATCGCCCAGCTTTGCGAAAAAGAACTGGTTCAGCCTTGCTTTAAAGAAACGGCAATGCTTGCCGCTCAATTGATGGTCTACCGGATGTTTATCTATCCCCGCACCACTGCTTTGGCACAATCGTTGTTTCGTTGGCTGACCAAAAAAGGGATTGTCGTTGGATCGTCATCAACTGCTGAGTTTGAGCCTGCTAAGGCAGATGATTTCTTTAAGGCTATGAGCTGTATTCAGTCATCATCGGGATTAAAGCAGCTTAAAAAGGTAGAACAGAATATCTCGCATCGCAAAGAAATGGCTCAGCTTTACGATAAATTGCTTCGGGAAAAAGGGTGGTCTATACGCCGATATGACAAATCTACAATGGACCCTGTAATGGTTCGATATCCTGTAAGAATAATCGAAAAAGATAAGGCACTGGAAGTTGCAGCCAAGGCAGGTATAGAATTAGGTAGCTGGTTTGAGTGCCCTCTGCATCCGATAGAGACACCTCTGGAGGCTTATGATTACAAAGTCGGCATGTGCCCTGAAGCTGAAAAAGCCTGCCGTGAAGTTGTTAATCTGCCTTTACATCCACGAACAAATATTAAAATCGTCAAGAAAACTGTCGAATTTATAACACATTTTACTCCAGCCGATTAGCCTATCTGTGGAAGTTATAGCAAAAACAATTTTACGATAAGCTACTTTGCTCACGGTTCACTCCGAAAAAAAATCAGTCCTTCCGACTTGTCACACGATACAGTGCGCCAGCCCTGGCAAAATCGTAATTGTCCAGAAGATGCTTCGGGCAATATCCCGCTACCGGCGAGACGACGTACAACGATTCGGTCGCCGCGAGCCGGTCGATAGCTTGTGCATCGGATACGCTGATCGGGCTTTGATAATCTCCGTGGCTTGAGACGATCCTGATGTCACCACGGACGCCGTTGACAGTCTGGTGATACCACAGCGCATAGACGGTCGTGCCGTCGGCGAAAATGATCGCGTTTTTGTCAGCGTTCGATAGTGCGTCAGCGGCGAACCGTCCAGGCCCATCGTTGCTGCACTTCCACGGTTGAAGGAAATAGGTATAATCATTGCGATACGGTATGGTACGCTTTGTGCCCAGCGAGACGCCTGCCTTCTCAGCCATCGACGGAACAATCGCATAGACGCCGACCGGCAGAACAGCAAATACCAGCACTGCCGTCACCAGATACCGCCGCCCGGCCGGATACCTCTCAAATATCGCATCGGCTCCAAGGCCGATACAGATCGACGCCAGACAATAAAACGGGATAAAAAACGCGTATCTGTCCGGCACGGTATAGCGAAACGCGAATATAAAAAACAGCGCCACCAACACGATAATAATGCGTCCAAACGGCCGGGCTGGGCTGAACTTGTACAATACCCAGACGCCCGCGAAAAACAATAGCAGGTTCGGCGTCGGGAAACTCAGGCCGATAAACAGCATATTCTCGGCGACGATCTTCAGCGACATCGACGTATTAAGAACCGCCGAGCTCCAGCTATCACCAAACATGGCCGAACTCAGCGTCCCTGCAATATCCCCCGTTGCGACCAGTCGTTCGACAATCAGCCATTCATAGGGGGCCGCACCGATGACCCAGAAAAGGATAAACAATCCTGCGTCTCTCAGCCTGACCCGCCTGATGCCCAGTAGTACTGCAAAGAGTACCACATAGCAACTCAGCGGTATCACGCCCAACATGTGATTGGCGATTGACAGGCCGTTGACCAGGCCCACCATGCAGAGAGCCCACTTCCTGCCCGACCTGAAATAGACCAGCAGACAAATCAACTCGGCGCTCAACAGGGCAGTGTAAAGCGTATATACTTCCGTTATCGAACCATGCTGCCAGAATGTCCATGAAAGCGCCAGCGTTACCGCACCAACGATCGCCGGGGCAAGCCTGCCAAGCCACAGCCACAGCAGCAAAAACACATTAGCCACGGTAAAAGCAGCGGCGACGGCGGAGATAAGATTCACACGAAAGCCATATTCTCCCAGCGGTATAAGTTTAGCTACCATCCCCAGCATGATGTACAACGGATGTGCCAGCGCAAGTCCCATTCCACCGCGCACGTCGCCCTGCCATATCCGGTACTGGTACATACCGCTGTCCTGCCACATCGCCCCGGGCGCACAACTCAGGACGTACAATCCCAGCCCCGCTGCCAGAACGATAGCATAGCCTTTAATATACGGGGTCTTTCTGGTCATGGTAATATCGGTTGCGATAGCCAAAATCCTTCCTGAATCTGACAGCGGCTATGTTCCTGGTGCTGATGAAACACCTTAAAGAGGATTGGGGGATTGGGTACAGGTACTAATATAATCCGCTCAGCCAGTCACTAACGTCACCTCCCCAGCGAATAATGCCGAGAATAAGCCCCATCCACACAACGATTGTAATCTGAAACGGCAGGTCGCGCAGTATCAGTTCCGTCGGGTCTGCGTAGGCTCCGTTCATCGACAGCATCGCAAAACGAAACACCGCATAAACCACCACCGGCAGAGTATAAATAAAATAGTTCGTCCCAAACTGCCCCACCGTTTGGGCATTTAGTCCGTACATCAAAAACGCAACCACCGCAATCCCAGCCGATGTCGCGATAAGATGCGTCAGCAACTGAGGCGTGTATGCTATCAGTGTCGGACGATGATTTGACGCCCGGGTCATGTCGCCTATCGTCACTACTTCGTTGTACCGCTTGCAGAAACCCATAAACAGACACAGCGTAAACATGCAGATGAACAGCCACGGGCTTATCGCCACCCCTATCGCCACCGCTCCGCAGGCCGCACGCAGGACAAATCCGATGGCAATACAGATGACATCCAGCAGTGCCCTGTGTTTGAGCATGAACGTATAACACAATTGAAGCGATACATAGCCGGCCAGGACCGCCAGGGTAATCTTCGAGACGCCGACGGCAAGTAGCCCGGAGGCCGCCAGCAGGATAACAGCCAACACCACCGCCGTCGATGCCCCGACTCTGCCCGCCGCGATGGGTCTGTTCTTTTTTGAGGGATGCTGACGGTCGCTGTCTTTGTCTCTCAGGTCGTTGACGATGTAACAAAATGAAGACGCCAGGCAAAACGCCGCCGCCGCACACAATGCCGACCCCCACGCCGACGTGTCATCCATGCGCATCCCAAAGACCACCGGCAATAACACAACTGTGTTTTTAATCCAGTGGCCCGGACGAATCAACGGCAGAATGTCACGCAAAATCTTCATACGTTTATCGTATCTGTGTGTTTATAATGCCAGTACGCGAGATGCGTTTTAACGCACCGTTTTCCTAATCCATGAATGCCAGGATCGTATCAACCACGAAGTCCTTCATCTCGTCGGTAAGCTCCGGATAGACCGGAAGTGCTATCACTTCGCCGGCGGCCTTTTCCGCCTCGGGGAAGTCGCCCTTGCCGTAACCGGTGGAAGCAAAACATTCCTGCAGGTGCATCGGCACAGGATAATAGATCGCACAACCGATATCGTTGGCCCGCAGATGCTGTATCAATTCGTCGCGTCCGGGCACTCGGATTACGTACTGGTTATAAATCGTCTCGCAATCGTCGCTGATGTAAGGTGTCACAACGGCGGTGCCTTTGAATTTTTTGTTGTAGTACGCCGCGTTCTTGCGACGGGCCTTCGACCAGTCCTTCAGTCGCGGCAGCTTTACCAGCAACGCAACAGCCTGGATCGGGTCCAGCCGGAAATTGCCGCCGACATATTTATGATAATACTGCGGCTCCATACCATGATTACGCATGATGAACAGCCGATGATACAACGCTTCGTCATCGGTTACGATCATTCCGCCATCACCGATACCACCCATGTTTTTGCTGGGAAAGAAGCTGAAACAGCCGCACGTACCGATGCTGCCTGCCTTTTTGTCCTTGTATGTGCTGGTGATCGACTGAGCGGCGTCCTCGATAACCGCCAGACTGTTGCCGCCGGCTACCGCCATGATCGGGTTCATGTCCGCCATCTGACCGAACAGATGCACCGGCATAATCGCCTTGGTCCGCTTTGTCACAGCCGGCTCGATAAGCTCCGGATTGATATTGTACGTCCGTGGGTCGATGTCCACGAATACGGGTTTTGCCCCCGTCCGCCATATCGCACCGACCGTTGCGAAAAACGTAAACGGCGTGGTTATCACCTCGTCGCCCGGACCGATCTCCAGGCTCATCAGGCTGTTCAGCAGCGCATCGGTGCCGCTGGACACGCCGACGGCGTATTTACAATCACTCGCCTTGGCGATGGCCTTTTCAAGCTCTTCGACCTTGGGCCCTCCGATACAACGCTGAGAGTCCAGCACCTCGTTGATCTGCGCCAGAATTTCGTCCTTGATACCGGCATACTGCGCCACCAAATCCAACAAAGGAACCTGCATCAATCATTCTCCATTTTTTCGTAATACTTTAGCCGTGTGAAGCAACCATTTTTTCAGTCAATCGACCTGTCCCGCCGACGTCTCATTGACACGCCTGGCCCTTGAACCGGTCATACGGTTTCGTTCCCACGGCCTTGTCGGACGGCAGCGGCTGCTCCTCGTCCATATCCAGGCATCGAATAACGCCGGGCTCAACTTCCCTGTAACGATAGCCGCTTTCAGGGCACGGCATGATACCATCGGCATCGGGCTTTGGCAACCGAATACCGTGCCGACTCATCCAGCCAAGCTGCCGGGCAGGGACGCCTATCATCATCGCGTAATCCGGCACGTCCTTCGACACGACCGCCCCAGCCGCGATGAACGCGTATCTGCCGACAGTAACTCCGCAGACGATCGTGGCGTTGGCACCGACCGTCGCGCCGCGCTTCAGGATTGTTTCTTCATAAATGCTGCGGCGAACCACCTGGCTGCGCGGATTAGTCACATTCGTCAGCACACAGCTTGGACCCAGAAAAACGTCGTCTTCGATGATTGTGCCTGCGTACACCGAAACGTTATTCTGTATCTTGACATTGCTGCCAATAACCGCACCGCCGGCAACGAACACGTTCTGGCCCAGGTTGCAATTACTGCCGATGACCGCGTCTTTGCAGACATGACAAAAATGCCACACCTTCGTCCCAGCCCCTATCCGGCAGGGCTGATCCACACAGGCCGTATCATGCACAAAATAATCCACGCTATCCTGTCCCATTTACCATTCATTGTTTATTGGTAACCGTTCACAGCCAAGAACGGTGCGTTAAAACGTACCATACGTGCTAAAATGTTACGATACATAGTAACTGAGCATCTGAGCCGACGAGAATGGGCCGCGACCGAGCTCGTCGGAGTCGGCTCTGATGCGGACAATCGCAAAAATACTTTCTGAAAAATGCCTAAAAATGCTTAAAACTCCTTCAATTGGCTAAAATGTTGAATTACTGTGAACGGTTACGTTTATTGTTTATTAGTCATTGCTTTAAGGAAGGGATGATAATCTCCCTTTGGCCCAACCGGGGCAGCATTACGAATATCCGATGCAATCTGGATTGAAGGCAGCGTCGTCTGGATATCGAAACCATCCCCTGCCAGTATCCGTCGGTAGCTCTCGGTATGAAGCTCGGCAAATCCACCGCTGAACTCCACCTCCATGCCATCGACTGTAATCGACCGGTACGTCATTGGTCCGCCCTGCTCAGGCTCAAACGGCAGATCGTCACGGTCCAGCGACAAAAACCACCGCACCCTTGCACGGTCCAGTTCCAGAAGGCCCGCCGCACGTTTCGCATCCAGGACGTGTACGATATTGGCCTTGACCCCGCCGAATATCCACGTCAGCATATCGAAGAAGTGGATTCCGATATTATTGGCGACCCCACCGGACTTGCTAAGGTCCCCCTTCCATGAAATCGCGTACCACCGTCCCCGCGACGTAATATATGTCAGGTCAATGTCGTATGTCTTATCCCTGGGTCCCTGCTCGATTCGCCTCTTTAATTCTTTGATCGCAGGATGAAGCCGCAGTTGCAGGATCGTGTTTATCTTTCTGTCTGTCTCTTTTTCGATCTCAGCCAGCGCCGCAACATTCCACGGATTCAATACCAGCGGCTTTTCGCATATCGCATCGGCCCCAATCCGCAGCGCAAACCGAACATGCGCATCGTGCAGATAATTCGGCGAACAGATCGACACATAATCCATATGCTGACCTTTTCGTCGCTGCTTTTCCAGGTGACGGTCGAATCGCTCAAACTCCACGAAGAAGTCCGCGTCGGGAAAATACGAATCAAGCACGCCCACCGAATCGCTCTTGTCCAGAGCCGCTGCAAGCACATTGCCCGTATCCTTGATCGCCTTCAAATGTCGCGGCGCGATATACCCGCCAACGCCTATCAGTGCAAATCGCTTCATAGATAAAAAACTCCTGGCCAATACTTAGGACTTGTAAATCGTATTATCATCGCCCAAAATTGTATCCCGGTTGGGTTTTGGGATGACCTCTGACTTCACGGCAACAAATCACACCCCTGCCGGCGGAAACCTGTTGCCCTCAAGGGCATACCAGTCAACTGTCGCCTTCAGGCCTTCGTCGAAGTCGGTTTTGGCCTGGAAACCGAATTCTTTTTTGGCACGTGACACATCCAGACATCGCCTGGGCTGACCGTCCGGCTTGTCGGCGTCCCATCGGATACGCCCCTTGAAGCCGACAACGCCCACTATCTTTTCGACCAGATCTTCAATCGTTATCTCAAAGCACGAACCGATATTGACCGCTTCGGGTTTATTGTAATGCTCCGTCGCCAGCAGAATGCCCTCAGCCGCATCGTCGGCATAGATAAATTCGCGCGACGCCGAGCCGGTACCCCAGCAGTCGATATATTCATCGCCGTTATCAGTCGCATCGACGCATTTCTTGATAATCGCCGGTATGACATGACTGCTCGCCGGGTTGAAGTTGTCCCCAGGCCCGTACAGATTCACCGGCAGGACAAAAATCGAGTTGAACCCGTATTCCTGACGATACGCCTGCGACTGAACCAGCAACATCTTTTTCGCCAGCCCATACGGGGCGTTTGTCTCTTCGGGATAGCCGTCCCAGATGTTATCCTCTTTGAACGGCACGGGCGTAAACTTCGGATACGCGCACACCGTCCCGATGGCGACAAATTTCTCAATGCTGCGCAGTCTGCCCTGCTCAATCAACTGCACGCCCATCATCAGGTTCTTGTAAAAGAATTCACCCGGATGCTCGCGATTGGCGCCGATGCCCCCGACTGCCGCCGCCAGGTGGATCACCACGTCAGGCCGCATGTCATCATACATCTGCTCAATGTCAGCCATCCGCACCAGATCATACTGCTCAATCGTCGGCACCAGTATATTCTTACAGCCGCGTTTGCGGAGTCTCTCCAGGATATAGCTCCCCAGGAACCCCGCACCGCCGGTTACCACAATTCGTCGATCACTGAAAAAGTCGCTCATAAATCATCCAGCCTGCAATCTGTACGTATGCTGTCGCTGATAATCCGCCATCTGGTACTCGTACTCCCGACACGTCAACGAAAAGAAGCTCAGATATTTCTCCTGATCCCTCGTAAAAAGGACCCTTCCCTTCAACGCCTCGAAGCGGTAAACCGGCTCAGCGTCATTCAACACCCCAACGTCGCACGTAACAGTTGGCACCAACTGCGCCACAACCGTCGAAACCCGCTGATATATCTCCAGCGAAGGGGCGCCTTCGATGAACAGAGCGATGTCAATATCGCTGCCCTGCCGGACCGTACCATCCTTTGCCGAGCCGTGCAAAAGAGCAAAACATACCTGCGGACACTCCTCCTGGATCGCCTGAGCCAGCTTGTCTATGTCAAATTTCATGCCCGGTCAACCTCATCGCGAAATTGCCTGAAAGCGCCAAGCCTGGTCTTTACGATGTCAAACAATATGTCCGAATCGATTTCCTCGTACTGATGAACAATAAAATTACGAAATCGAATAATTTCCGCATATGGCTCAGCCGATTGGATCACACCCAGCTCGACAAGCTTGTCAACAGCTTCAACAGCCGTTGCCGCCGGCCCGGCATTACTAACAGCCAGTATCCGCTCAGCTATATCAATCACAATCTCTATCATAATCTGCAAAACACGTTCAACCATTCGCTGAACGACCCAGTTCGCCTTGAAAGACGCCAGGTCAATATCCACAACCTCGTTCTGCAGATGCAGCAGGTGTTTGTCCAGCAGCGAAAGCTTTCTCTGGATTATACCGTTGTATTTCACCTGTTCCCGTTCCTTTTACATGCCCGCCTATCGGCCCACCAACCCACCAACCTGCCGGACTGTTACTTTCCGTAATACTTTAGCCGTGTGAAGCAATGCTGACAATCCCGATTTGTTGGGATTCGATAGTATTTATACCAAGCAAGTAGCTGAGCCGACGAGAATGGGCCGCGACCGAGCTCGTCGGAGTCGGCTCAGATACGGACAATCGCAAAAATACCTTCTGCTGAAAAATGCTTAAAACTGATTAAAACTGCTTCAAATGGCTAAAATGTTACTACTTTCCGTGGTCTTTCAAAATCTTTTCCCGCTCGGCGATATGCATATCCGCCTCGGTCATCATGCGTACAAGCTCCTTGAAGGTCACCTTCGACTCCCATCCCAGTTGCTTTTTCGCCTTGCCCGCGTCGCCCAGCAGCATATCGACCTCCGTGGGCCGATAGTAATGCGGGTCAATCTGAACATACTTATTCCAGTCCAGATCGAGATGGCCGAACACTTCGTCAAGAAACTCCCGCACCGAATGCGTCTGGCCGGTAGCGATTACATAATCCTCCGGCCTCTCGGTCTGAAGCATCGCCCACATCGCCTCCACATAATCGCCCGCATAGCCCCAGTCGCGTTTTGCCTCGATATTGCCCAGGTACAGCTTCTCCTGCATACCCAGCTTGATTCGCGTCGCGGCACGTGTGATCTTTCGCGTCACGAATGTCTCGCCGCGTCGGGGTGATTCATGGTTGAACAGGATACCGTTGCACGCGAACAGGTCGTATGCCTCGCGATAGTTCACCGTCTGCCAATAGCTGTAAACCTTCGCGCACGCATACGGGCTTCGCGGGTAAAACGGCGTCTTTTCGGTTTGCGGAGTCTCGATAGCCTTACCGAACATCTCGCTGCTCGATGCCTGGTAGAACTTCGCAGGCCTTTTCATCCGGTGGACCGCCTCCAGCAGCCGCAGCGTCCCGAGCGCGTCAACATCGACCGTGTAGATCGGCACATCGAAGCTCACCCGCACGTGACTTTGTGCGCCAAGGTTATAAATCTCGTCGGGCTCGATGTCATTTATCATCGCGCTCAGATTGCCGCCGTCACTCAGATCGCCGTAAACCAGTTTAAGCTTCGGCTGATTGTGCGGGTCTTCGTACAAATGGTCTATTCTGCCGGTATGAAAAGACGAACTTCGGCGGATCACACCATATACCTCGTAACCCTTGCCCAGCAGAAATTCTGCCAGATACGACCCGTCCTGCCCGGTTATGCCTGTAACAAGCGCCTTCAATTTTCTCTCCTGAACCATTCAACAAACCGTTTCAACCCTTCGGTGATACCAGTTTTGGGGTCATACCCCAGCTCGGCAATCGCCCTGCTCACATCGGCGTACGTCCGGTTGACATCGCCCGGCTGGGTCGGCAACCGTTCGATAATCGCCTTTTTGCCCATTGCTTTTTCGATCTCTTCTATCAACGTGTCGAGCCGGATCGGTCGCGATTCGCCGAGATTATATATCCCATAGCCGCTGCATTTGTCAATCGCAGCGACGGTGCCGTCGATTATATCGTCGATGTAGGTAAAATCACGCGTCATCGACCCGTCACCGAAAACGGGTATCGGCCTGCCCTCTTCGATCAGCTTTGCGAACTTATGAATCGCCAGGTCAGGCCTCTGCCTGGGCCCATAGACCGTGAAAAATCGCAGACATGTCATATTTATATCATACAGATGGCTGTATGTATAGCACAGAAGTTCGCCCGCCTTCTTCGTGGCCGCGTATGGCGAAATCGGAAAATCCACATTATCCGTCTCGGCAAATGGCACCTTTTCATTATTGCCATAAACACTGGAGCTGGACGCGAAGATAAAATTCTTCACATCGAACTGACGGGCCGACTCCAGCATCACCGCTGTGCCGTTGATATTCACGTCCTGATAGCCGATCGGGTCTTCAATCGAGGGACGTACCCCCGCCCTGGCCGCCAGATGAACGATTACATCCACCCCGTTTGCAAGTATCGAATTGACGGTGTCTATGTCACGTATGTCGCCCTGGACCAACTCGAAAGAATCGCCCGCCATCAATTCCGATACATTGGCCCACTTGATATCGGGGCTGTAAAATTCGTCGAAATTATCCAGCCCCAGCACACGCCATCCGCCCGCAACCAGCCTCTGGCACAGATGCGAACCAATAAACCCCGCCGCCCCGGTTATCAACGCCTTCAAACCAACCTCCCGCTTTTTATAGTATCTTTGCCTATGGACAAAATCATGGCCTTCCAATACTGTAGTATTCGATGCCCTGTTTCCTGACGTATTGCGGGTCATACAGGTTTCGTCCGTCGAAGATGACGGGCCTTTTCAGCCGGGCGGCAATCTGTTCGAAGTCTGGCGTACGAAACTCCTGCCAGTCGGTAAAGATCACCAGCGCGTCCGCTCCGTCAAGGACATCGTAGCTGTTATCGACTATGCTGATACGCCCCGCCAGCTCATCGGCCCCAGCCTGTGGGTCATAGGCGACAACTTCCATCGACGCATCGAGAAAATCCTTTATACACTGAATCGCCGGCGACTCGCGAGTGTCGTCCGTCCGGGCCTTAAACGCCAGTCCCCAGACCGCCAGTTTCCTGCCCGCCAGTTTCCTGCCCGCCAGTTTCCCGCCCGCCTCATTGTCGCCAAAATAATCTATCACACGCCTGGCAAATCGTCCCTGCTGTTTGCGGTTGGCCTCCTGAACCGCCTGGCAGATCGCCATGGGATAGCCCTGCTGATTACCTATCTGTATCAGTGCGCGTACATCCTTGGGAAAACAGCTTCCGCCATAACCAACCCCGGCGAATAAGAACGAATTACCGATACGCGAATCGCTTCCGATGCCCGCACGCACCATTTCTACGTCAGCGCCGAATTTTTCGCACAGCCCGCTAAGCTCGTTCATGAACGAAATCCGCGTCGCCAGCATCGTGTTGGCCGCGTACTTGGTCATCTCGGCGCTGGCGGGGTCCATGGAGATTATCCTGCTGCTCCGCCGCATAAACGGCGCATACAACTGCTTCAATATCTCCACCACCGCCGGGTTGGTCGTACCGAGTATCACCCGGTCGGGCTTCATAAAATCATCCACCGCCGAGCCCTCCTTTAGGAACTCCGGATTGCTCACATAATCGAACGGGGCCTTTGTCTTGCCGTCGATCAGGTCGCTGACTATCTTGTGCGTCATCACCGGCACGGTGCTTTTTACGACGATGATCCGGTATTCCGTCATCAGCTCTGCAATCTCTTCGGCCACAGCCAGCACCGCTGAGATATCCGCCGAGCCGTCTTCGGAGCTTGGCGTGCCCACACCGATGAAGATTACGAGCGAATCATCGACCCCCTCTTTGAGATTCGTCGTAAATTTCAGCCTGCCGCTGTCATGGTTGCGTTTTACAATCTCAGCCAGACCCGGCTCGTAGATCGGAATGGTGCCATTGTTCAGGCCTTCTATCTTTTTCTCGTCTTTGTCAACGCAGACGACATGATTACCGCCGTCAGCCAGACATGCCGCCGCCACAAGCCCAACGTAACCTACACCAACTACCGAAACCTTCATATTCCGCCCTTCAACGTTTTAGGAGTTCCCATGATACTATAGCCGTATGAAGCAATGCTGACAATCCCGATTTATTGGGATTCGCTAATATTAACCGTGTCATGCCTGCGCAGGGGTGCATCCATTCTTTCATTTTGGTGCGTTGGAATATTAAAATGGACCCCTGCCTTGGCAGGGGTGCTTAAAACTGCCTAAAACTGCTTCAAATGGCTAAAATGTTACGGGTTCCCTTTCTATTCAGCACCCACATGATTCCCCGCCCGCGATCATCCGGACACACTCCGTGCCCGTCGGTCGCACAAAATATGCCAACTTTCTCTGCTGGCCCATGTAGCCTAACTATCGACAAATAAAGGACATAGCATAAAAAAAGAGGATGCTCGCGTCAAAAGTCCGAATTCCAAGCCGGGTTGTCGGCAAGGGCTGAATTGTGGGGGGAGGGTGGACACCTGGTAAATAGGACAATTAGGACTGAGGCGGCGGCGGATTGTCTGTAAGTGTATGTGGGGGGCGGAGTTATGGGCGGTTTAGTGATGCGGGAGGCGGGAATTGTGGACCTGAGATTACATGTTCAAAAGTGACCCAAATGCGCCCAAAGTGCGCCTAAAGTGACACAAAAGTGACCAAAGTGCGCCCAAATGGACCAAAACGTGTTCCGGTGGGGTTGACTATTTTTGGGTCCAGCATGTCCATTGAAATGACTAATGAATAATGAATAATGACTAATATGCGGGGGGGGGGCGAGAACAGGAGAAAGGAGATTGACACTGGACATTCGGTGTTCTGCCGCAGGGTTCTTCATTAGGAGACCCACAGAAACGTTTTGCAATCCAGAACCTCTATCGCTACGATGCCTCAGCCAACTCATGGCCAGCTTGTATCATTTTGCTTTTCAACACCAATAGCCCGATTGCCAGTTGCGGATCAGCACCTACGGTCTCCCTGTGCGAAT
>SDBV01001055.1_pt1 | contig 40796 bp, 28 predicted proteins | sample 2277081 | NCBI WGS metagenome assembly SDBV01 (sample SAMN10402039, study PRJNA504765) | marine sediment metagenome | isolation source: marine sediment core GS10_PC15, 223 cmbsf | place: Arctic Ocean: Southern Knipovich Ridge | collected 2010
TGTGCCCTCTCGAAGCGAGCTTCTTCGGGCCCAACCTGCCTTGATCCGGCGACTTTGTCGCCTTGCGAAGCTTTTGGTTAGTCGTTAGTGGGTGGTCGTTAGTCTTTAGCTGGGGGGAAGGGGACGAAGATTTGGGAGGCTTTAGCCGTGGATTTGGGGGTAGTTTCTTGAGGTGGGGAGGTTTGGGGCGGCGTGTACTGACCCCGGCCAGCGGCCGGGGCTAAATAGGTGGATACTGGGCTGTGGCGTGGGTTTTAGCTTTTTGCTTGACATTTGGGGGTTGCGGGGGAGAATGTCTTTTTAGCGGGCAGGAGGGGAGTGAACCGCAGAATGTCGAACTGAGAAATGTCGAATATCGAAGGGTGGAGGCGGATCTTAGCCGCAAAAAGGCTCAAGAGACGCAAAAGAGGTTTTGACCATGAAGATAATGAAGGGCCATGAAGGAAAAAGGGGGGAGACGGTGGGCAGGCTGTGAGGAAGAAGGCGATGCGTGTTATGTGGGAGCAAGACCCGAAAGCGGGTGTATCTGGAAAGTATATAGACAGGAATTGGGAAAGAGGAGATGACAATGAGTAAAGCTGATAATAAACTCGACACACCTGCTGTAGTGGCAAACCCAAAGTGTGGTCTGATCATGCCAATCTCCGCAATTGCTGGTTGCTCAGAGCAACATTGGTCGGATGTTAAAAGCATTCTCACGGAAACACTTAAAGAGAGTGGATATCATGCTGAATTGGTAAGTGAGGCGGATGATGTCGGTATCATCCAAAAGCGAATCATCCAGAATGTTTATGAGAACCCAATTGTGGTTTGTGACGTTAGTGGAAAGAATCCTAACGTCATGTTTGAACTCGGAATGAGGTTGGCATTCGATAAGCCAACCGTCATCGTGAAGGATGATCTTACAGACTACTCATTTGACACGTCTCCGATTGAACACATCGGGTACCCTCGAGACCTACGCTTCAACAAGATTCTTGAGTTCAAGAAGAAGCTTAAGGACAAGGTCAAAGGTACGTATGAAGCATCCCAGAAATCTAGTTACACTACGTTCCTAAAGAGCTTCGGAGAATTCAAGGTCGCCAAACTTAACACACAAGAGGTCGATAAGGAGGACTACCTCCTTTCTGAGCTATCAGAATTGAAACATCTTGTTATGCGTGGTCTTCGATCTCCCGCCAGGGCAAGGCAACCTGAATCATCTAACCGAGATAGAGTGGACCCAGAGGAATGCTCGGTCATGATCCGAGACGCCATTGAGTCTGCCGTACGCAGACTCAGGAAGAAGGGGGCCAATATGGAGCATCCGAATATCTCATCAAAAATCCTGCAATACGCAAGAAGGCATGGCGATGAACTTCCTCCTTGTTTCGAGTCAGGCGATGGCGTGTGTCGAGACAAATTCAACGTGGAAATTGAAGGAGTAGTTGGGAGCAACTGAATCCAGGCGACAGCCTAAAGGCCGCGACTGATTTAAAGCGTTGAATATCGAATTGTGAATGCGGCGACGGTGTGTTATCTGGAAGCAAGAGGCGAAAGTGGGTGTGTCTGGAAAGCATATAAATAGAAGTTGGACCATTGGAGAACCAAGATGAGTGATCCGACACATCCCATCGTGGGCGGTACCACAAAGAACATCCTTTGGCATGTTGAGAACCTGTTGCCTGGCGTTCTCGTCATGGCAGTCATCCCGCGCACGTGGCTCCCGACTGCGCTTGGATCTGGTACCGACAAGGTCGAAAGTACGTTGGCGTTCCTGTGCGCTGCCTACGTGCTTGGCGTGGTGATTTTTGTGGCCTCTCGAATGATATGTGACCGTTTTTGCTGGCGGTATGTTCACCCGACGGTCTTCTATTTATTTGCCAGAGATGAGTTCAGAAGGTCAGGCAAGGCGTGTCAGTGGTGGGGCGACTTCGCCAAGAATGCTAGGCAGATCAAGGATGTGTATGACTACGTCAGGAGCGAAGCCGAACACAAGAGTACCTTCCGGATGCAGCAGATCGACGAGCGGCGGCGGCGCATCCGCCTTATTCGTTCATCAATCCTCCCTGTTGCGCTCTGGGCTTGGGTGCTACTATCAACGCCCATTGCAGCACTCGGTGCTGCACTTGCAATGATTCTACTCTTCACCTATGGCGAAGTCACGATCTTTGAGGAAGCTCTAGCGGACCGACAAGACAAACCAATAGACCTAGACGTCCTTCCATGAATTCAGATGGACAACGATGTGGCAAGCCGCGCTGCTTAGGCTGATCGTTGAATAGTGAATTCTGCAGCGGAGTTTTTTGAGAGCCCGCCTACGGCGGATAAATATTGAAGAAGCAACGGGAACTTGTTATACACAAAGAAACGGTCTGTCTTTCGGGGTTTGATGTAGACTGTGTAATCGTTGTGTGGGAGTGAATACTATGATCAATTCTAACAAAGTCGCTTCTCTTGAAACATTAGCGAGAGATCTTCTTGATAAGACACTCGCAGAGATAAGATTACATCGAAAAGAATCGTCCCCACCCAATGAGAATTATTTTTTTACCGCTGAGTACTTTTTGCAGGAAGCAATGGAATACATTACTGGGGCATTTGAGCTGATCAAATCGGGGAAGGCTAATGCTTCAATAGCACTATCCCGCTGGGTTCTTGAGGCATCCCTGAATTTGCTATGGACTGTGGTAAACACGGATCACACCGATGAGCGTCTTAAGATTCTTTGTGGCGAAGCTTTGCGGAATGAAGCTAATCTCCTGGAAGGCTTAGCCAAAATATGGCCAGATAAAAGCCAACTGTTTAACGATCATGCCGGTAGGGCGAGGGAAGCTATAAGGATTCTTGGCGCTGAAAGGCTAGCCCCTCTATACGACAGATTAGAAAGCATCAACAAACAACCTGGAAGGATGACCGAATACATAGAAGCATTATACCCTCTCTATAGGGTATGCTGTGCATCAGCACATCCCAGCCTCAGGGTGTGGGAACGATATGGCTGTGTCGATGGTCAGATTGTTTTCAAGGACCCTCTTGATAAACAGCGAAGAGCTTGCTGGATGGCAACGGCTCCGGCGTTTTATTTGGTCTTGTTTACCTACTGTCTTACAGAACTTGGTGATTCAAAGCAGCTTAAAGATTGGTGGGAAAATAAAGTTGGGCCTTTGCTCAATGATGATTAATCCCACTTCCATGGGGTTAAATCTGGAAGCGAGTTCAGGATTTCGGTTTGGTCAACTTTGGGTTTGTCGGACTGTTCGGACTTGTTGGGCCTGTCGGACGGGTGTTTGATTGACGATTTTCTATTTTCGATTTTATATTGGAGTTGAATCGCTTCGCGATGTAGTTTTTATTCTGGATTCCCGATCGGGGTCGGGAATGACACGGGGGGGATTTTAGATTGTATATTGGATTTGAATCGCTTCCGCCTTCACTGTGTTTCGACGCGACAGGTCGCGATGGTGTTTAAACAGGTCCCTCCACTGCGGCACGCTACGCTTCGCTTCGCATGCCTTCGGTCGGGATGACGTGGTTGGTGATTGGGATCGTGGCGTTTCCGGCCCCCACTGGAAGTGGGGGTGCTAATAAGGGGCGGGGTGAAATCGCCCCCACTAAAAGTGGGGGTTAACTACAGGAGGCCCGCCTTTGGCGGGCGTTTATCTCTATGGGGTCGGTGTGTTCTTTTTGTTTCGGCAACAGATACTAATTGACGCCAGAGGCAAATTCGTGTGGCTTGACAAGGCTGGTGCGAGGGTTTACACTTGAAGTTCCGGGTTCCGGGGAAATGTTGTCGGGGAGGTCCCGGCAGCGGCGAAAATGCGTAAACACATAGAAAGGGTGAAATGAAGCAGAATAATTCCATTAAGAACTCTGTGATCGTATTGATTGTTATGGGAGTGTTGTCTGTTTGTACTACGGATTGCTTCAGCGCTGAAAATCCGGCGTTAGCAACGATCAAGAAGCTGCCTTACACGACAGCGGAATTGCTCGATCAAAAAGGTCGATACACGTACGAAGGGGAGAGCCTTGGTCTTGTTCGATTTCCGTTGGGAGGCATTGGCTCGGGATCGATTTGTCTGGACGGGCGGGGAGCACTGGTGGACTGGCAGATACAGAATCGTCCTAATGCGGATTACCAGCCGAACCATACGTTCCTTGGTCTTTGGGCGCAGGGCGAAGGTGAGAAGTCCGTGTTCCGCGTGCTTGAAGGTCCGGTGCCGCCGCATTATGCCGGGGAGGTGAATATCGGGCGTTACACGGGGTATGGGTTCGGAGGGCTGTCGCAATGGGGCCAAGGGTTGCCGCGGTTTAGGCATGCGGTTTTCCACGGGCAGTTTCCTTTCGGGGTGGTGGAACTGACCGATCCTCAGATGCCGCTTTCGGTGCGGATCGAAGGTTTCAGCCCGTTTATTCCCGGCAACGACCTGGAGTCTTCGCTGCCGGTGGCGATTTTGAACATCACGGTGCGGAATGACACTGGAAAGCGGGTCCGCGGCGCATTGGGGATTAACATCGAGAACATATGCGGCGCCGGCGCGACGACGCAAGTGGTCAGCACAGGCGACTACCAGGGGCTGGCGATGGACCGGGCCGATCCGAACGGTGTGAGCATGGTGGCAGCGACGACGAAGGCGGTTGCGAGCTGGCAAAGCAAGTGGGCCGCGTCGAGCAATTTTCCTTATGGCGGGCTGCAACATTACACCGAGACCTTTTGCCGGACGGGGCGATTTGACCACATCGCCTCGGAACGGCGTGGGGATGAAGAGCCGCGGCTGGATGTGGTCATTGACGACTTTGAAAGCGGCTCCTATAGTCGGTGGAAGGTTGAAGGGACGGCGTTTGACCGACCGAGCCTGCCGGCAAAGCTGAAACGTCCGGAAGCGGTGCGGGGGCACGAGGGGCAACACATCGCCGACTCTGCGACGGGCGATTCGAGCCGGGGTCAGTGGGATGTTCCCAAGGGGCGGCTGATCTGCGAGCCGTTTACGATTAATCGCCACTGGATCCGATTTCGTATCGGTGGAGGATCGCACCGGGGGGAAACGTGTGTGAATCTGCTGATTGACGGCAAGATTGTGCGTACGGCGACGGGGAAGAACTCGGAGGGCATGTCGGTCGTCTATTGGGATGTAAGGCGGTTTGCCGGGAAGAAGGCGCAACTGGAAATCGTCGACAACCACAGCGGTGGCTGGGGGCATATCCTTGTGGACGATATCGTCCGGACGGACAAGGGAGTGGAGGCGGCTGCCTGGTCCGGTGGAGTGGGATCGTTCGCGGTGGAAGTCGATCTTGCGCCCGGGGGGCAGGAGACGATCCCGTTGGTGATCGCGTGGCACTTCGGGGATCGTCCCGAGGGTGTGAAGAACTATTATGCGACGAAGTGGGCAGACGCCGATGCGGTGGCTCGCCATACGGTGAAGAACCTGAATCGCCTTACGCAAGAGACGCGGCTGTTTCAGAAGACGTTCTTTTCGTCGACGCTGCCGGGTATTGTCGAAGAGGCGATATCCAGCCAGCTTGGGGTGCTTCGGTCGCCGACGGTGTTCCTGATGGAAGACGGAAGCCTGTACGGGTACGAAGGGTGTGCCTCGGATTGGGGCTGCTGTCCGGGAACGTGCACGCATGTCTGGCACTACGTGCAGTCGTTGGCGTATCTGTTTCCCGCGATGGAGCGGCGCAGTCGCGAGGTGGACTACCGGTATCGTTTGCGTGAGTCGGACGGGCACATGGCGTTTCGACTTTATCCGCCGTACAAGTACGAGCCTGACAATCCTGTCGACGGATTCGGCGCCGCTGCCGACGGACAGTTTGGCACGGTTCTGCGAGTCTATCGCGAGTGGCAAATCAGCGGTGACAGCGAGTGGCTGCGAAAGCTTTGGCCTGGCGTAAAGAAGTCGATCGAGTATGCCTGGGTCGCCTGGGACCTGGACCGCGACGGGTTGATGGAGAAACGGCGGCACTGTACGCTGGACCTGGATCTTTACGGGCACGAAACGTTCTGTGGGAGCATGTACCTTGTGGGATTGCTGGCCGGCGAAAAGATGGCGACGGCCATGGGCGACACGGCGGCCGCCAAAGAGTATCGTCGCGTGTTCGAGTTGGGGCGAAAGAAGAGCGACGCCGAACTGTTCAACGGGGAGTACTACATCCAGACGCTTCCGGAAGGCGTCTCGACACGAGCTCAATACCTGACGGGCTGTTGTGAAGAGCAGTTGATCGGGCAGTGGTGGGCCAGCATGATGGGGCTGGGTACGTTGTATGACCCGGACAACGTCCGCAAAGCGACGGCTTCTGTGTTCAAGTATAACTTCATGGAAGACTGTTATGATCATCTCAACGCCGGATTAGTCCTCAATGTCTACGACGATGCGGGCATCCTGATCTGCACGTGGCCGCGGGGCGGTCGGCCGGCGCAGGGGCTTTTTTATGCCGACATCTTCCATCACGGCATGGAAGACCAGGCGATCGGCAATCTCATTTACCAGGGCTATGTTCTGGAAGGGCTTGCGGGTATCAAGGCGATTCGCGATCGGTTCGACGGGCGCAAACGCAGCCCCTATGACCAAAATGCCTGTGGGAGCTACTATGTTCGGGGACTGGCTAACTACTCGTGGCTCCTGGCACTTTCGGGTTTTCAGTATTCGGGCGTGGACAAGATGATGCAGATCGACCCGCGACTGAACCGAGATGATTTCCGCACGTTCTTCAGCGTCGGCGGCGGCTGGGGCACCGTTTCGCAGAAGCAAGCCGGAAAGAAGTTCAACGTTTCGGTGGAGGTGGCCCGAGGCAAGGTGAGCCTGGCCAAACTGCTGGTTCGTCCGAAGGGCCGGATAGGCCAGGCGACGGCGCGGTCGGGCGAGTTGAGCGTCGATGCCACGGTCAAGGTGGTTAACGGCCTGGTCGAGGTTGCGCTTAAACGTCCCGTCGAGGTCAGTCCGAACAAAATGTTGACGATCATCCTGGAGTAAGTACAGGTAGCGGTTGGTGTTTGGGATTTAGAGCCTCTAACAAAATAAAACGTGGCACGGGCATCCTGCCCGTGAATCATGGGCAGGATGCCCATGCCACATTAAAACTCTCATTTTGTTAGGTGCTCTTAGTGGACAGGAGGTTTTTGTGGACAGGCGTGAGGTTGTCAGGTTGGCGATTGAGGGTGATGCTGTTCCTTATGTGCCGTGGTTTTGCGGTTTTACGGTTCCGGCCGCGGAGAAGCTGCGCAAGCATCTGGATGTGGATGATGTTGAGCGGGCGGTTGACAGTCATCTTGTGAAGCTGGGCAATGCGGGTTTCTACAAAGATATAGGCAATGGTCGTGTGCGGGATTACTTTGGTGTGGTGTGGGACCGGTCGGTGGACAAGGATATCGGGGTGGTGGAAGGGTCCGTTCTTGAGGAGCCGACGTTTGCGGGATACGAGTTTCCCGATCCTGAGGGCGAGGCGATTTTTGGCGGGCTCGATGAGGCGATTGAGAGGAACCGGGATTACTTTCGCATGTTCAAGATTGGTTTTTCGCTGTATGAGCGGGCCTGGACGCTTCGGGGGATGGAGAATCTGCTGGTGGATTTTGTGGCGCATCCCGAATTCGTTCATGAATTGCTGGGAGCGATTGCCGATTTTAATATCGTGCAAATCAAAAAGGCGCTTCGGTACGATATCGATGCGTTTTACTTAGGCGACGACTGGGGGCAGCAGTGGGGGCTGCAGATGGGCCCGAAGTTGTGGCGGGAGTTTATTCGGCCTCAGCTTGTGCGGATGTACAGGGTGATCAAGGATGCGGGCAAGTACATCATTCTTCATTCGTGCGGCAAGGTTGATGAACTGTTCGACGATCTGATTGAGATGGGCCTGGATTGCTTTAACCCGTTCCAGCCGGAGGTGATGGACGTATTCGCGCTGATGGAACGATACCACGGCAGATTAGCTTTTCACGGGGGCTTGAGTACGCAGGAGACGCTGCCCAACGGGACGGTCGAAGACGTCAAAGCCGAGAGCGCAAAGCTGATTGAGGCGGGTATGAAAGGCGGGTACATTTTTTCGCCTGCCCACGCCGTCCAGCGCGACGTGCCGGTTGAGAATATTATGGCGTTCGTCGAATTGTTGCACAATCAGCCGGGTTACAGGGGTGGCAATATTCCTTCTTAAAGCACTCTTTTGGCCAACCGCAAGAGCTGAGAGGCTATGGTTAAGTCATTGTCTGTGGCGGCAGCAAGGTTGATCTCGAAGCGGAGTTTCTTTTTTTCCTTAATGAAATTGATGATGCCGCCGATCTCAAGGAAGCCGGCACATTCTCCAATGGTCAGAACGGGTGAGCCTTTAATCGCATCGAGTATTTCGGCCAGGTGTTTCATCTTTGTTGGATGCCAATCGCAACAGATCAGTACATGACAGGTTTTTATTGTTTCAATGCTTTGTGTCCATCGATCGTGATTGTCTTTTGCGGGTTTTTTCAATTTTTCGTAACCAGCAAGGTGCTTTACAAGGATGCTTCTTTTTTTGACTTTTTTATTCCTTATCGGTTCAAAAGCCTCGAAGAGACTCTTAGGTCCAATGACTCCTATTATTATTGGTTCATCAGAGTCTGGCATTATTTCTTCGGGCCAGTCAACAAATTTTGTAAAGTTGTATGTGAATGCGACTTTGAGTTTATCTTCAACGTTGCGATCCACTTTGGCGGTCGCGGTAGTCATTGCGACGGACAGAGCCGACAGGCAAATCATCAACTTGTAATTCCCTGCATTAGTCATTTATCACATTGCCTTTTGGTTTATCAAAACAGTATTTGCCATCCAACGGATAGAATCCAGTCGGTTTCAAGTTGCGGTCCATGAAGGGATTGATACAGGGGGATTCTGTACTCGACCGAGAGCCGATGTCCTTCGGCGGCGCCTTTTTTGCCGAGTAGATTGATGCCGAAACCTATGTCGGTTCTGTCGCCGCCTCGCAGATCCGGATCCTCAGTGGGAGCTGTCAGCGGGTTGAGCGCGGGATCGGCTCCGTGAATGTCGTCCCATATCATGCTGTCAATTCGCACACGTGTGCTGAGTTGGTCTGAAAGATTACGTGTGAGCCATATTGTGCTCTTGAATTCATCGCCCAATCTATAACGATGTGTATTCCTGCCGAGACGGATGACGCCGCCGAGGTGTGCTCCCCATGACCATTTTTCATTTTTTCCTAAATATGCAACTCCGGGCAGCAGGTCCCATGTTCCCGATCCGAGTTGCATCGGGTATGACAGTCTTCCTCTGCCGGTTGGTGTGGTATCGCGTTTGCTGACCGATCCGGTTGGAAAACTGAGGCCTCCTGAAACATAGATCAAATGGTTTCCGTTTTGGTAGATTGAATGCAGTATGCTGCTTCTGAGATCTCCCGGTCCTTGGGATTCAATATCGAACTTCACTCCCGAGCGGTTGATATGATCCATGGATTTTCGGATATAAGGCAGTGTTGTCATGATAGTGGTCTTGTCGGTTGGTGTGTACATGAGTTCAAACATCTGTATGCTTGTGGTGATCTTCGTTGGAGCGACCATGAAGTCTTGCAGGACCTGGCTTGTGCTCACGTGTGAGGTGCCGCTACGATTGCCTTTGCTGTCTATAAACGAGGCTGAATAGCCTACCATGAATTCGCCTTTTTCATGTGTGTGATATATGCCCATCGGATTTACTTCGCCGATTTCGACCATCATGAGTTGTTCCAGGGTCATTTCAAATAAATCGAGGGGCTTGTCTGACTGCTCGCCGGCGGCGAGCAGTTGAGTGTTGACGGCCGATAAAGCAAACAACGCTGCAATAAGAACCGATTTCGATATTAAAGTTTCTTTTTCGGCAAACATGCTTTCTATTGGTCAGGACATAAGTGACAATCCCGTCCTTTCTTCATCTACGGTTTATCGCCGATTTTATCGGTACCTGTCTTGCAGCACTTTATTCGTGGTCTTCGGGAGTCGTTTTGTGTGCCCTGAAGTGGCTTTGGAGGTGAAGCTTTGCGTCAGAAGGTCCAATACTTTCGCGACTTGAGCTTTTTGCTCGTTGCTTAAAGATGAGTGAGGATCCCCCCGCAGGCCGGCAGGGGGGGGGCAGGGTGAACGTTTCTTTTGATGATTGCAGTCTGTTGGAGGATTTGTTATCCTGTTCTATTGAGAATTACACTTTGTGAGTTCTGCAAGATTGCGATTTGACATGTTTTTGGAAAAGAAAAGACGCGGGCGGGTAATTGCCGGTTGGCTCGGTGGGCTAAGAGCCCACCCTACAGTTTGGAGTTAAATCATGTTTGGATAAGACGTTAAGTAATGCATGCCAAACCGCAATTTTGCAGAACTCATTATTACACTTTCATGATGGAGAACGGACGATGGGTATACAGGATAAATTAACGCGGCGCAGGTTTGTGAAGGGGTCGGTTGGGGCTACTGTTGGCGGTGCGGCTGCGGCGGGTTTGTGGGGGACGAGTTCTGCGTGGGCGGGGGCTAACGAGCGTGTGCGGGTTGCCGTTATCGGTATCCACGGAATGGGGCAGAATCACATATCGAGCTATGCAGCTTTGAAGAATGTGGAGGTTGCGGCGCTTTGCGATGTGGATGAGAACCTCTTTGGAGAGCGCGTCAAGAAGCACTTTACGGACAAAGGCAGGCGCAAGCCCAAGCTGTATACCGACGTTCGTAAGCTGTTGGAGGATAAGAGTATCGATGCGGTTGCCGTCGTTACGCCGAATCACTGGCATGCGCTGGCGGCGATCTGGGCGATCCAGGCGGGCAAGCATGTGTCGGTGGAAAAACCCTGCTGCCATAATTTCTTCGAAGGGCAGCAGCTTGTCAAGGCGGCCAAGAAGTACAAGGTGATCGTGCAGGACGGGGCCGAGCAGCGGAGTAATCCGTGCGGGCAGTCGATGGCGAAGTTTCTTGACGAGGGCGGGCTCGGTGAGGTTTATCTTGCCAAGGGGCTTTGCTACAAGTGGCGCAATACGATAGGGCAAACGCCGGATGAGCCGGCGCCAGCCGGTGTGCACTATGATCTGTGGTTAGGGCCGGCGCCGAAGCGGCCGTTTTCGCGGAATCGTTTTCACTACAACTGGCACTGGAATTGGGATTACGGCAACGGTGATATGGGCAACCAGGGCGTGCACGAGATGGATGTTGCACGCTGGGGACTGGGCGTCAAGCTGCCGACGCGGATATGTGCGATGGGCGGACATTTTATGTTTGAGGACGATCAGGACACGCCGAATACGCTGATGGCGACCTTTGAGTTTGGCAATGAAAAAGGCGCAGGCGACAAGAAGAAGATTCTGCAGTTCGAGACGCGGCACTGGATTTCGAATCGCGAAGATGACATGTGGATGACGGGCAATGCCGACGCCAGGACCGGCTATATGATCAGCGCTGACAACACCGTGGGCAACCTGTTCTACGGGTCGAAGGGATATATGGCTAAAAGCGTTTCGAAGTGGCAGACGTACATGGGTCAGAAGCGCGAGCCGGGCCCGACCGGCAGCGGCCTGGCGAATCACTATCAAAACTACATCAATGCGATTCGCCACGCGGACCCAACCGAGTTCAACAAGAGCATCGAAGAGGGATTCTACTCGTGTGCGCTGATTCATTTGGGCAATATATCGTATCGCCTTGGACGGTCGCTGGATTTCGATCCGGTCAGGCAGCGGTTTATCGGCGACGATGAGGCCAACGCCATGCTGACTCGCGATTACAGGAAGCCGTTTGTTGTGCCGGAGAGAGTTTAGAGTTGGCGGTTCATAGTTGGCAGTTGGTAGTTCATGGTTCGCAGGAAAGCTTGCTCAGCCAAAAGCCAGCCATGCCGTCGAACTGCTGAAGGCCTTTGCCGGATAGCAATTCGCTTAATTACCAAACCGGTTTTGCAGTCGGAGGGGAATATTTCCAAACCTTTCCGGCTGATTGACGTAATTATGCGGGCAAGTGGGCGGGATTCAAAAATAAATCCTTATCCGGAAGACGATTATTGCAAAAAGCTCAACCATCCACTAAAATGCCCGTTCTGTCTTGCGAGTAGAGGCAATTGGACAGGGTGATTATCTGAAAATCGGCCAAATAATTTAGAGGTGAACGTGTCGCATAAGATTGTATCTAAAAGTCAGCTTTCGGAGAATGTTTTTACTATTGAAGTCGAGGCCCCGCTGGTTGCCCGGGCTCGGAAGGCGGGGCAGTTTGTTATCGTGGCCTTGAGCGACGATTACGGCGAGCGGATTCCGCTGACTATTGCCGGCGTCGATACCGACAATGGAACGATTCGCCTGATATGGCAGCGGGTGGGCAAGACCACCGCCGAGATGGCCGACCTGAAGGCCGGCGACTCGATCGGCTACATAGCAGGCCCGCTTGGAAATCCCACCCACATCGAAAAAGTCGGTACCGTCGTATGTGTTGGGGGCGGCATCGGCAATGCGCCGCTTTTGCCGATCGTAACCGCCATGAAAGAGGCGGGTAACAAAATCATCAGCATCCTGGGCGCCAGAACGAAAGAGCTGATCATTCTGGAAGATGAGTTTGCCGCGATAAGCGATGAACTGATTGTCGTAACCGACGACGGTTCGCACGGAAGAAAAGCGTTGGTGACCGAACCTTTGGCGGAGGTTTGCGGGCGCGATCCGAAACCCGACCTGGCTGTAGCGATAGGCCCGGCGATCATGATGAAATTCTGCTGCAGGACGACAAAGGAGTTCGATGTCCCGACACAGGTTTCGCTGAATACCATTATGGTCGACGGGACCGGGATGTGCGGCGGCTGCCGGGTGGAAGTGGGGGGGCAGACAAAATTCGTATGCGTGGACGGCCCGGAGTTCGACGGGCATGAGGTGAATTTCGATCTTATGATGAAACGACTCAGCGCCTACAAGGCGCAGGAGCAAAAGGCCCACGCCGAGTATGCCGAGCACCGCTGCAAAATAGGGCTTGATAATTGACACAATGAGGAAAAAACAGTGACCGAAGACGAAAAACTATTAGAGCAGCTTCTTGCCAAGCAAAAAACAGACGGTCTGAAACCTTCCGACCGCTTTGCGATACCTTCGCAGCCGATGCCGACGCAGGATGAGGTTGAAAGGCGAAGCAACATTAATGAAGTGGCATTGGGATATACCGAGACATCGGCGCGGTTAGAGGCGATGCGCTGTCTTCAGTGCAAGAATACTCCGTGCATCGAGGGTTGTCCGGTCAGGATCAGGATCAAGGATTTTGTCGGCGCGATCGCAGAGGGCAATTTCGGCGAAGCGCTGGATATTATTAAAGAAAATTCCCTGCTGCCTGCGGTGTGCGGTCGTGTCTGCCCCCAGGAAGTGCAGTGCCAGGCGCCCTGCACGGTCGGCAAGAAGTTCAAGGATGTTGAAAAGGGCGTCGCCGTAGGCAGACTCGAGCGTTTCGTCGCCGACTGGGACAAGAGCGGAGACAGCGTACCGAGAGTGGCGCCGGCCACCGGCAGGAAAGTCGCCGTCATCGGTTCCGGCCCCGGCGGGGTGGTCGCCGCCGCCGATGCACGAAGGGCCGGTCACGACGTTACCGTCTTCGAGGCGTTCCACAAGCCCGGCGGTGTGCTGGTCTACGGCATTCCGGAGTTTCGGCTGCCCAAGGCGATCGTGCAGGAAGAGATCGATACGCTGACGAAGATGGGTGTGGACATCGTCTGCAATTTTATTGTGGGCAGGACCCGGACGATTGCCGAGCTTATGAACGCCGATGGTTTCGACGCTGTCTATATAGGCGTCGGCGCGGGGCTGCCGCGATTCATGGGCATCGACGGCGAGCACCTGGTGGGTGTTTACAGCGCCAACGAGTATCTTACCCGCGCCAATCTGATGAAGGCCTACAAATTCGGTAAAGGGGCGGATACCCCTATCGCCATGAGCAAAAGGGTGGCGGTCCTCGGCGGCGGCAACGTGGCGATGGACTCGGCGAGAACGGCCGTTCGTCTCGGTGCAGAGAAGGTGTACCTTGTGTATCGCCGGAGCGAAAAGGAGATGCCCGCGCGTGTCGAGGAGGTGCACCACGCCAAAGAGGAAGGTATTGATTTTCGCATCCTGCAGAATCCCAAGCGAATCTTAGGCAATGAAGAAGGCTATGTTACAGGCATGGAGTGCCTCAAGTACGAACTGGGTGAGCCGGACGACTCCGGGCGACGTCGCCCCATACCCATTGAGGGAAGTGAATTCACCATCGATGTGGACACCGTCATCGTTGCTATCGGCAACGGGGCGAACCCGCTGATCGGCCAGACCACACCGGGTCTGGAACTGAACAAATGGGGCAATATCGTCGTGGATGAAAAATGCAAGACCTCGCTGGAAGGTGTCTATGCCGGCGGCGACATCGTCCTGGGCGCGGCAACGGTAATTCTCGCGATGGGCCAGGGAAGAGTAGCCGCCGCGGCAATAAACGAATACCTCGCAAATAAAAAGTGACACCAAAGGCACAGGAAGCCCTGTGAAAAGGTGTGTTGGGTGGCATCCCTTCTCGGCGCAGGCGAAAGGGGTGGATTTACTTCATTGTGCTCATGATCTTTTCGATGGTTGTTGTTGCGCCGGCGGTGTATTCGTCGGATGCGCCGTAGTAAATGGTTACCTTGCCTTTGGCGTCTGTGGTTGCGCCGCATGAGAAGACTACGTTTCCGTAGAAGCCGTGCGTTTCGTATTCGGTTTGGGGCTGCATGAGGGGCACGTTTGCGCGGGCGATTACCCTGGCGGGGTCGTTTATGTCCAGCAGCGCCGCTGCTAACGAATAGCGGCCGTCGGCGTCGGCGCCATGGTAGATTTCCAGCCAGCCTTCGTCGGTTCTTATGGGCACGCAACTGCCGCCGGTCTTGCCGCCGTCGAAGTTGCCTTCTCTCGGTGTGATGAGCGGGATGTGATTGCCCCATCGGATCGCGTCTTCCGACGAAGCCAGCCAGATCGAGAATGGCCCTATGTGTTTGGGTACCGGTCTGGTCAGCGCGTAAAATTTGCCGTTAATCTTTTCCGGGAACAAGACCACGTCGATATTCTCCGGGCAGAAGATGATTCCCTGGCGGTCAAACCTCTTGAAATCTCTGGTTTTGAGCAGGCCGGTGCAGATTCCGTGCTGGCTGACAACCTTATACGCGATGTAAAATTCGTCACCGATGCGGCTGATTCGCGGGTCCTCCAGGCCGAACGTTTCATATTCCATTTCGGGAAAGACGGCCGGCCGCTCGTCGATTTTGAAGTGGATGCCGTCGGTACTGCGGGCGATTCGCAGGTGAGAGATACTGGTCAGGTACATCCTGCCCTTGTAAATAAACGAGCGCGAGTCGGGAATCTCCAGATCGTACTCATTGTGGGCGACACGGAAATGTCTTAACTCGCCGCTCTGCGGATCGAGGATGGGGGCGACCTCTTCGTTGTCGGCCTTGTCTTTGGGGCGTTCGGCGATGCGAAGCAGCAGCAGCGTCTCACCGTTGTACACGGTTGCTCCGGGGTTAAACGCCCCGACAACCTCATAGTCCGGGCGGCTCGGGCAAACATCGGCGGGGGTAATCAATGGATTCTCATCAAATCGTTTGACCAGCATATAATCGTCCTCTGCGGTTCGGTTGTTATTTTGCAGCGCTCTTGTTCAACTGAGATATCGTCCGATTCAGCCAGTTTATCCAGAAACGAATGCATTTCAATGTTAAAAAGCGTATTTTCAAGTCTCACTCTTGCAATCAGTGCGCCGACGGTGTAGTGTGTACGGCCGACGGAGGGTCCATTTGTGGGCCCGGGAGCAATTCGACATCCTTAACCGGGCGAGGTGGTTTATGTTCAAGTGCATATCGATTGGTATGGCGACGATATTGGTGGTTCTTGCCGGCTGTGCCCGTAACAGGCTTGCTGAGCCTGCGAAAAATGAAAACCGGGTGCGGATTGCTGTGGTGGACCGGCCGGATACGACGTCGAAGAACGCGTTCTATGTGTCCAATCGCGAGCCGCTGGTTGCGAGTCCGTTTATCAAGCTGCCTGTCGGTTCGATAACGCCCAAGGGCTGGGTGCGGAGGCAACTTCAGCTTCAGGCCGACGGGTGGCACGGGCATCTGACGGAGATCAGCGACTTTCTGAAGAAGGACGACAGTGCGTGGCTCAATCCCGAAGGCGGCGGTCGTCGCGGCTGGGAGGAGCCGCCGTACTGGCTGAAGGGCTTTAGCAATTGCGCTTATGTCCTTGGCGATGAAAAAATGATTGCCGAAGCGAAGATATGGATTGAAGGTGCGCTCGACAGTCAACAGGCCGACGGCTGGTTCGGGCCGGACAAGGGCAGAGGCGGGGCGGCGACAAGGCTTAAAGGGCGCCAGGACCTGTGGCCCAATATGATCATGCTGTTTTGCCTGCAGGATTACTATGAGTATGCGCGCGATGAGCGGGTGATCAAGCTGATGACCGCCTACATGAAGTATCTCACCACCGTGCCGGAGGATAAGTTTCTTGTGGGTTACTGGCCGAAGATGCGGGCGGCGGATCTGCTGTTTAGTGTGCACTGGCTGTACAATCGTACGGGCGAGGCGTGGCGTGGCTGCTGGACCTGGGAACCAAGGTGCATCGCAACACGGCCGACTGGTCGGGCGATATTATCAACTGGCACAACGTGAATATTGGGCAGGCGTTCGGCGGGCCGACCACGTATTACGTGCAGTCGAGGGACCCGCTGCATCTTCATGCTTCCGAACGCAACTGGCAAAAGATTCGCGATATGTACGGCCAGGTCCCCGGTGGGATGTTCGGGGGTGATGAGAATTGCCGGCCCGGCTTTACCGGTCCGCGCCAGGCGGTTGAGACATGCGGTATGGTCGAGGCGATGCTGTCGCATGAGACGCTGCTGACTATCACGGGCAGCGGCGTCTGGGCCGACCGGTGCGAAGATGTGGCGTTCAACTCGTTTCCGGCCGCGATGACGCCGGATTTGAAGTCGCTGCGCTATCTGACCGCCCCCAACATGGTCCAGTCTGACAGCAAGAACAAATCGCCGGGATTGCAAAACGGCGGGCCCATGCTGCACTTCAATCCGCATGGACATCGGTGCTGCCAGCACAACGTCGGTCATGGCTGGCCGTACTATGCCGAGCATCTCTGGCTCGCCACGCCGGACAACGGGCTTGCCGCGGTGCTGTATGCAGCGTCTGAGGTGAATGCCAAGGTCGGCGACGGCACAGAGGTGACGATTGCCGAGAAGACGACCTATCCGTTCGATGAGCGAATCGAGTTTACGATTTCGACCGGCAAGGCGGTCAGGTTCCCGCTGTACCTGCGGATTCCCGGCTGGTGCAGCAAGCCGCAGGTTGCAATCAACGGCAAGGCAATGGGCAACGAGGCGCAGGCCCTGAGCTACCTTGTGATTGAGCGGACCTGGTCCGATGGGGACCGGGTTGTGCTGGTTTTGCCGATGGAGATAAGTCTGCGGAGGTGGACGCGGAATTTGGACTCTGTCTCCGTTGACAGGGGGCCGTTGACGTATTCGCTGAAGATCGGTGAGAAGTATGTGCGTCAGGGCGGAACGGAGGAGTGGCCCGCGTGGGAGATTTATCCGACGACGGCGTGGAACTATGGGCTTGTGCTGAATGAATCCGATCCGGCGGCGGGGTTTGAGGTTGTGAAAAAGCCCTGGCCGAAGGACAATCAGCCGTTTGAGATCAATGCGACGCCGATTGTGCTGCGCACCAAGGCCAAGAGGATACCAAACTGGAAGATGGATCATCTGGGCCTTGTCGGCAAAATCCGGCAGAGCCCAATCGCATCGGACGAGCCGGTTGAGACCGTGACGCTTGTGCCGATGGGTGCAGCGCGATTGCGTATTGCGTCTTTTCCGACAATCGGCGCGGGGCCGGATGCTCACCAATGGCCCGAGGCGCCGGTGCCTTTCGGCGGCATGGCGTCGCATTGCTGGGGCTCCGATTCAGTCGAGGCGATCAGCGACGGGCTTGTCGGCAAGAACTCAAACGACCACAGCATACCGCGATTTACCTGGTGGCCGCGCCAGGGCTCGAAGGAATGGATACAGTACAAGCTGAAAAAGCCGTCGAAGGTCTCGGCGGTCGAGGTATACTGGTTCGACGATACCGGCGGAGGCGGCTGCCGCACCCCGGCGGCATGGAGACTCCTGTACAAAGACGGCGAGAAATTCAAGGAGGTCATGGGCGCAGGCACGTACGGCACGGAAAAAGACAAATTCAACAAAGTAACATTCGACCCGGTGGAAACAACAATGCTGAGAATTGAAGTGCAACTAAAACCCCAGGTCTCGGGTGGGATCCTGGAGATGAAGGTAAAGTAAGGATAAGGATACGCGTTATGTGATGAAGAAGAAGTTTACGTTTTTTCGGAAACAGTTTTTTGTGGATGTGCCCGGCCCGATGGATTTTGCGGTCCAGGGCGATTTCATCGACCACGAGTATGCTTTTACACGTGGCGGCGAGCCGGTGGCGACCGTTTCGAAGCAGTGGTTCTCGTGGTCGGACACCTACGGCGTCGATATCGCCGACGGCCAGGACGATGCCGTGATCCTGGCAACGGCCGTCGCCATCGATTTGATTTGCCACGACGGCCATGACGATTAGCAGCGGCGCAATTACTCGCTGTCGGCGGTTTGTGTGGCGATCATTTGCTCGAGGGCATCCCAGCCGGCCAATTGTTTGGGGGTCAGTGTTGCGTTTTTGCCGTTGTCGATATGGTGCCTGACGGCGCGGAGCCAGCGGCGTGTCTTTCGCGGCAGCGCCACCCGCTCATTAACCACAAGGCCGCAAACCCGCTGCTGTTGATGCCGACGACGAATATTCAGCTTCCGCTTATTGTGAAGCTCGTAATCATATTCAGCCAGCACTTTCTTCGTCCCCCGTATCGTTGAAGTTACCAAATCATGTGGTTGATATTGCCCGTAGACCTTTTCCAAAGTCTTCGGATTTTGTGATACTGATCCAATCGTTGCTGAGTTGCCGGAATCGGCAAAAGAAAAGGTCAGGTCGTCAGCATACCTTGTGTATCCTGCCCCCACTTTTTGTGCCCAGCCGCCCAGTCGCGCATCCATTTCAATGTTGACAAGGTTGCTCAGCCGCGGACTCGTCGGCGCACCCTGCGGCAGTCGGTCATTGTGCGTACACAAGCGAACAAGAATATCCGTCGCCTCTTTGCCCCAACCGATTCCGTAGAAATATCCTCTCACTCGATCTGCGGATGTACTGGTAAAGAATGCGATTACGTCCATCTTAAGAACTACCTCAGAGCCGACATGAACGTTGGCGTTGGTGACGATGGAGTGGCCTTTCTCAAAACCGGTCGCACACCCATGACAGGTAAGCTTATTCAGCAGCCGATTCAGAATGCGCCGCTGGATAAGTTTTAGCGAAGTGTTCGGGGCGGTAATGGTTCTTGCGCCGCCGGTTTTCTTGGGTATGTTGAATTTGTGATAATCGACAGGGACACGCTCAAGGTTCTCCAGCGAAAGCCCCAATCGCCGGGCAAGCTCGTCCGTCGGCAATCCCTGCTGGGGCGGTGTAAGATTCGGCAGACGCTTTTTGGGTGTTGAACCGAAGAAGTTCTTGAGGAAATCGAAAAAGCCCATCGGCGCTCTCCTAATGAAAAAACAGGGCACAGGGAAACCCTGTGCCCGTTGTCTTGCCACCAATGCGATTGGTGCATCCAACTCTACAATGCATACGACTCAACCCGGCCGACGAATCATCAGCCCGTGCTCTGCATTTGAGCACCGCCAAGACAACATCATAATCCTATGGGCAGGGCGGTGGCGTGTCAAACATTAAAATCGGACTTTATCGCATTCGGGCAGCAGTATCTGCGTCTTGTGTTTTTTCCTTCCAATCGGGCGTACGTGCGGTAGAATAGTGGCTGGGTTGTAAAGCGGTGCTATTTAGGATTTTGGCTTATGAGCGTCAGAGACAAGCGGATAGCGGTTCTTTCTCCGGTGGCCTGGCGTACGCCGCCTCGGGCTTATGGTGCGTGGGAGACGGTGGCGAGCAATATCGCCGAGGGGCTTGTCGCGCACGGGTGGGATGTTACGCTGTTTGCAACGGGCGACTCGATCACGAAGGCGAAACTGCATGCCGTAATACCGCGTGGCTATGAAGAGGACAGAGAGCAGGACCCGAAGGTGGTTGAGATCCGGCACATCGCTGAGATTATGGAGCATGCCGGCGAGTTCGATCTGATCCATAACAATTACGACTTCATGCCGTTGGCGTTTTCGCGGCTGATCGATACGCCGATGCTGACGACTATTCACGGCTTCTCGTCGGATAAGATTCGTGCGGTCTATCACAAGTACAAGCACGACAGCTATTATGTCTCCATCAGCGACTCGGACCGTGATGGCGAGCTGCCGTATCTTGCGACCGTTTACAACGGTATTGACCTTACGAATCTGACGTTTCGCGAGCAGGGGGGCGACAAGCTGGTTTTCTTAGGCAGGATCCATCCCGACAAGGGCACGCATCTGGCGGTTGAAGTCGCCAGGAAAGTCGGCATGTCGCTGGTCATCGCCGGTATCATCCAGGATGAGGCCTACTTCGATGACCTCGTCAAGCCGTATATTGACGGCGAGTCGATTACATTCATAGGCCCGGTTGGCCCGCCCGAGCGCGACGCACTGTTCAAGGAGGCGTATGCACTGTTGCATTTGAATCTTCTGCCGGAGCGGTTCGGCCTGGTCATGGCCGAAGCCAACGCGGCAGGCGTGCCGGTAATAGCCATGGACCGCGGCTCATGCCGGGAAGTCATCGCCGACGGCAAGACCGGCTTCCTTGTCAATGATGTCGAGCAAGGCGCTGCTGCCGTCGCCAGGATCGACGAAATAAACCGCGCCGACTGCCGGAAGCATGTCGAAGAGAATTTTTCCATCGACTGCATGGTTGACGCATACGAAAAGGTGTATCAGGAGATATTCGAAAGAGAGGCGAGGTAGTGCGGTTTCTATTAAACAGGTACAATAGTGGAATCGCCCCTCCAGAGGCGGGTTTTAACATCAAAATAGCCGCGCTCGTGTTCGTTGTGCTCATCGGTCTGTTGGGCTGTTGGTCCGAACAAAGAGGTGTTCCGCAGCCGATGGCTCAGTATCCTTCGCCGATGGCCGACAGTATTCGCCTGCACGAGCGTATCGAACGCAAGCCGGTGGGCGGCTTGTCGATCAGTCTCAAGAACGTGTTAGACAAACCGGTTGAGATTTATATCCCCGATGCCGATTTTGAATCTCGTCGAACAGAGGTACTGATACATTTTCACGGGGCAAGCTACGTGGGCAAGTTTGCGGTCTGCCATTTAGGGCGTCCTGTCATTCTTGCGGTGGTAAATCTCGGTTCGGGCTCATCGGTTTATGAGAGGGCTTTTCAGGATGAATCCGCATTTGGCCGATTGGTCGACTCGATCGTGGAGGCAGCTTCCAAGAGCAAATCAATCGAAATCGAGGTGTCCGGCATCTACCTGAGTTCGTTCAGTGCCGGCTACGGGGCGGTTCGGGCGATACTGAGGGAGCATCAGGCGGCGGTGGATGGAATATTGCTGCTTGATGGGCTGCACACCGGTTACGTGCCCCCGCGGCGGGTGCTTGCTGACGGCGGGTCGCTGAACACAGAAAAGCTTGAGGGGTTTGTAGAATTTGCCCGGCTGGCGACTGAGGGGAAGAAGAGATGTTTGATCACGCATTCAGAGATTTTTCCCGGCACTTACGCCAGCACTACCGAAACCGCCGATTTCATAATAGAGTCGCTGAATCTGCAGAGGCGCCCCGTGCTGAAGTGGGGCCCGGCGGGTATGCAGTTGCTGAGTGAAACTGAGGCAGGCGGCCTGAAGATATTAGGCTTTGCCGGCAACACGGCCCCGGACCATATTGACCACTTGCACGGCCTGGCGACTTTTCTTAAAATGATGTTGAATAATGAACCGTCCGAATAACACGAGGAGCAGGCCATGAAAGAACCAAAGATGCAAGGATCCCCGGCGCTGTCGCGGCGCGATTTCTGTCGTTCAGCGCTTTTGACAGCTGCGGTGATCAGCGGCGCCGAGGCGTTGGCCAAGCCCGCGGCTGCGAAGAAAAGGCCCCTGTTCTACAAGAACTTCTCCGGCGGCCACATCGGTGTAAAGGCCAGTCAGCGCCATGCCCTTGAATATGCAGCACAGTACGGTTTCGACAGCATCTCGCCTAATCCCTATGAATTCAAGGATGCCTCCGATGCCGAAATCCGCGACTGGCTCGCCACTATGAAGGCTAAGAACATTCGATACGGCACGGCGAGCCTGCCCGTCGACTTTCGCAGGGACCAGCAGCGATTCCAAAGCAGCCTTGCAGAACTCCCACAGCAGGCCGCCTTGCTGAAGCGATTGGGCGTTGGGCGTATGGCGACCTGGATCATGCCCGGAAACAACGAGCTGACGTACCTGCAGAATTTCAACCTGCACAAAACCCGCCTGCGTCAGGCCGCCGTGATCCTGAAGGAGCATGGTATAAGGCTCGGGCTTGAATTTGTCGGCCCCAGGACCTCCCGCGCCAAGTTCCGTTTTCCCTTCATCTGCACGCAGCGCGGAATGCTGGAACTGACCGACGCAATCGGCACGGGTAATGTGGGCCTGCTTCTCGATAGCTGGCACTGGTACACCTCCCACGGTACGGTGGAGGAATTACTGCAGTTGTCCAACGACCAAATCGTCCACGTCCACGTAAACGACGCACCCAAGGGCCTCGAAACGGACAAGCAGCGCGACAACCAGCGCAGACTCCCGGCAACCACCGGCGTGATCGATCTGGAAGGGTTCATCAATGCCCTGGTGAAAATCGGCTACGACGGCCCCATCGAATGCGAGCCCTTCGACAATCGGCTAAGAGCGATGGAAGATTCCGCCGCCGTGAAAGAGACAATAGAATCTCTAAACCGCCTCTGGGCTTTGATCAAGACCTGACCGAACGCCGAAGACAACAATCACAAAGAACACCACCGTCTTGCCGGGGCCGGCTGGATCGTTTTGTAGCGGGTGATGAGGTACTCGCGGGATTCATTGTGTCTTTCGTTTAGATCTCCTTTGTGATGCCCGGTTGCGGGGCCGGGTAGATGCCGTTGGCGGCGGCGTGGACGGGTGCTGGTGTGTCAAAGGTCATGTTGTCAATGTCGGCGATAAACTGAAACTCGGATTTCAACGCCTGGTCGTAAGTTATGTACTGGCCGGTGTGGGTTGCTATGCGTCCCATCAATGCCACCACCTCCGCTTCGCCGGCGCGGCGGGCCTCGTTGTGGGGTTTATCTTGGCGGATGGCGTCCATTAGTACCTGCCACTCGGCGTGGTACGGGTTGCAGTCGCGCTCGGGGTACTGCCAGATGAGGTTTTCCTTTTCCATCTTGTGGCCCTTGTAGATTTTTGGCTTGGGTGCGCCCAGGGTCGCCATGACCACTGCCGAGCCCTTTGAGCCGTGGGCGTAGTCGGCGTAGGTCTCCCAGCAGCCCTGGATGTGTCGCGAGAATGAAAAGAGCTTCGTGCCGTCTGCAAATGTGTATTCGATCGTGTAGTGGTCGAACTGGTTGCCTGCCTGCTCGAAGCATCGGCCGCCCATGCCCTGTGCCGAGACCGGCCAGGCGCCCTTGGTCCAGCAGGCGACGTCGATATTATGGCAATGCCAGTCGATGAAGAACCCCGACGATACCCAGGTGAAACTGTTTGGATGCTGGAGTTGGAACACGATTTCGTTCGCGTCTTTCGGCAGGGGGGGGCAGTGGACGGGCCCGTGCACCCGGTATATGCGAAGCGTGTGCACGTCGCCGATTGCTCCGTCGTGGATACGCTTGATCACTTCCTGCCGCGCTGTCGAATGTCGCCACATGAAACCGACACCGACCTTCAGATTTTTCTGCTCGGAGATTTGGGCCGCTTTTAGGTGTCGGCGGGTTGCCGGGCTGTCTGCGGCAAAGGACTTTTCCATGAAAACGTTTACGCCCTTAGCCACGGCGTACTCAAAGTGCATCGGCCTGAAGGCGGCGTGCGTTGTCAACAGCACCACGTCGCCGGGTCCGAGACAATCGATAGCCTTCTTGTACGCGTCAAAGCCGATGAATTGCCGTTCTTTGGGCACGTCGACCTTGTCGGCGTGTGCCCTGGTGAGGCTATCCAGGCTGCTTTTCTGGCGGTGCTCGAAGAGATCGGCCATGGCGCAGAGTTTTACGGGTCCTCCTTTTGTCGAGAAGGCGTCGGCCACTGCGCCGGTGCCCCGTCCTCCGCAGCCGACCAGCGCCAGGCGTATCGTGTTGTTGGCGCCGGCATAGAGGCCGGGCAGTGAAACACCGGCAAGCATCGAGGCCGCCGCCACTTTGCCGGTCTGTGCCAGAAACTGACGGCGAGAGGGCTGCGTTGGGGGTGTCTGCCGGTTGCGGCTACTGCTTTTATGTCTCATACTTCCTCCTTTGAGAACAAGCTTCGCCTGCAAAAGGGCAAAGCCGGTTCCGCCAAAAAATATTAATTCCAAATGCTGTCAGACAATCAGCCTGCCCCTACATTAGACAGGTATATTCGGGATAAGTCAAGGAAAAATCAGGAGCATATCGGCTCGTGGTTCTCGTTAAAGCCTTTGATTCTCTTGTCCGACTCATAGACAATCGTGTAAAAAGTGGTGTTCATTTTCTCGCCCGGCATAAGGCTCAATGCCCGGTGCAGGTTTATGACCTCATCGAGGCAGTCGGGGATAGCGGAGTATAGCTCCAACGCGATATTATATGTTCTGCCATAAAACGGGAAATCGTAAAATCCCCTGTAAACCGCCCATATCAACATGTACCTGAACATGTTAATATCCCACTTCATCCCGAACCCGACTCGCTTTTTGAGATTGGTGATTCCATACCAGCCATCGGTCAGATTTTTTATGTAGGTGTTAAATGCGGTTTTTTTGTCGGCGGACATGACCTTACTCAGATCGACCATGTCCCCGTTCTTGTCCCGAAGATTCGGCCAGTCAAACTCCGTGTCCGGTTCAAACGGGCTATTGCCCGAAAAATCAACCTGATACGTTTGACCGACCGCCTTGTCGGGCAGATCGATTACACAGTTTTCATCCAGGAAGGGCTTTCCCAACGCGGGATGATGTCCCCACATGAACTTGAATTCCTCGTCGCCTTCATTGGTTATTTCTTCATCGAACTGAAGAACGGATGAACCGGATGTGATGGTAATGCATTTTGTGACAAATAACGGTGCTCGCCGCATCCTCACGAAAAACTTCACTTTTACTTCGCCGGGCTCATCGGCCACGATGTGATAGTCCCATGGCAAAAGAAAAACCTCGCCGTGAAAACCCAGGCCCATACCCTTATAATTTGTAGGCGAAGTAATGCTCGGCAAAAGCTCCTGCCAGCCGCCTTCGTAGACATCGAGCAAAGCACCCGCTGCCAGTTCTTTGCTTACCGGATTCTTGCTGCACGCCTCATATTCAATCGGGCTTCTCCACATGAAGTCAATATCTTTCGGTTTGTAAAGCAGCTCAATGATATCGGTGCCCTTATCGACCAATATCGTGGTCCTGAGTTTTTCGTTTTCCAGAATCAGCGCTCGATATCCCTTGTAGATGACCTCATGACACCGACAGCCGTAGTTGCGATTGTGATGATAAAAGTTGTCATACGTTTCGTGATCCATAAACTTCCCCTTGTAGAAAAGGATGGTGACGAATTCGCCACATTATCCTTCCTGTCTGTAACTGTTCTTTTGCATTCACAAGTTATTGAAAGCTATAGCGACTGAACCACGACCGTCTGATTCATTTCAGGAGCGGTCGCCGGCCAGATAAGTTCTTTTCCCTGGGAGGTCTCGGCCTTGAGATAGTATTCAATGTCTTCGGCAACGGCCGGCAGTGACGCGGAGTATACAGCTCTTGCCACATGTTTCAAGCGAATTTCGCGGTATGCCCCCGCCCCCAATGGCCGCCAGCGGAAAACCGCACTCTTTGCGGGGTGGTTGTCAAGTATGATCACTTTGAGCGTGAGCGATTCGCCCTCGTTGAGAAGCGTACGTACGGTGGGGACAATCAGGCGCGGTTCGCCCTGGTAGTCTTTCGTGAGGACCACCTCGTCGGAGATATCTTTTTCGAGCATCTCCGAGAGCCTCTTGTATGTTTCCCTGATGTTCAGCAGGTTGTTATGGCCTTCCCAGTTCAATATCGTTTGCATTCCGCCGACCGTACCGATCGTTGACAGTTGCAGGCGATAAGCCTCACCGACCTGCGAAACCAGCTCTTTATAAACAGGCAACACCTTCTTGGCGGCTATCGCCTTGCGCAGTTGAGCATCTTCTTGCTGGTTTGCTTCGTTCATAACACGGCCCAGTTCCCCCCAGACGCACTCGGCGTGTCCGGTGGCGCGTGCATAACGGAAATTGTTCAGCCAGTAATCGAATCGCTCCAGGCTCCCTTTGCCGCATACGGAGGGCCGCAGCTTTTCAAACTCATCGACAAATGCGTATTCCTTCGAGACATCGTCCCAACTTCGTCCGTCCGGCGCAAGGCCGCCCGCTCCGCCGCCGTTGGCGCCCGCCCAGTCTGCAACAAGCGGGATATGGCCGTCAAGCTTTGAAAAGAACTCCGCCGTCGCGGTTGCCACTTCCGGACCGAACATGGCTTTTGCCCAGTCGGCATAAAAATCGTCGACGTCCAGTCCTCTTGCCCTGAATGTCGAGTTGCCTTCGCCCCACATAAACGTAGGCGTCGGGAAATAGAAAGAACTGTCGCTTATGTAGTCCTTATAGTCGCCTCCGCCGCAGTTAATCTTGATACTGTAATCTTTGCCGATCACATCGAACGCCATGATGCAGGGCAGTGATTTGCGGTCGATGAAACCGAGGTGGAATGAGCCGTCGCTGACTTCAATGTTATCGAAGGTGTAATCAAGGGCGGCGTATTTGCCGACGTTTGCATGAATGTCCAGGTCTGTAAGGACAGTTTTGCCCTGCAAAGTTACATCACATATTCTTTCGCCGGCGGCGTTGAAGTGGGGCTCACAGAATCTCAACACCACCTTGTAGCGCCCGTTGGGGACAGTCAGCCGATACCCCTTGAGGTCATACCGTGTCGTCTGGTAAAGTCGGTCGTCTTCGGTTTGCGTTATCTCTAAGTTCCCAATGTCGGCGACAATGCCGCGGATGGGTCCTTCTATCGACCTTTCCTCGGATATGTCAAACGTACTTTCCGGCACACCGGGCTTGTCCTTGCCGAATTCCGGGTTCCAGCCGCTCTGGTCCCAGCATGCCCTGGCCATCGCCGCCGAAGATGGCTCGAGTATTTTCGTTCGCCAGTGCAATGTCATAAAGCCGGTGCAGCCGTAAGCTAATGCGTCGGCGGCATCCTTGCGAACGCGACCGGCCCAAAGTGAGGGTGTAAGTATTGGCGAGTCCTCTTCGATCCACGGTATCGCCCATCGCGGCCGACCGTCTTGCATTTTGCCGAAACCTTCGTCAACCGGCGCGTTATATGCGCGGCTCATCTCGCTGATGGCGATGTGTTTCGGCAGCACCTTGTCGAACGCCGCGTGGTCGAAGTCCGGTCCCAGGACCCATCCGCAGACAGCGAGGCCGAATTCGGGATCGACCTTCTTCCATGCACGGATCGCAATTTCCCACTCCTCGATAAGTAGATCGAACATCTGCCTGTCGAAGTTGTTCCAGTACCACATTTCCTGTGAATAAAGCACGTAGTAATCCAGCGGGTGCGTTCTTTTTATCCGCCGGAAAATGCCCTCGTAAATGTCTTCCAGCACGGCCGGGTCTTTAGGGTCTTTGCCCTGCGCTTTAATATGCTCACGAACCGCGGTGGGAATCACCCACGACGGCCCATGCTCGGCGAGGTTTAGCTTTTGGCCGTCTTTGAGTTGACGTTCTATCAGCCATGGACTGATGACACTTCCTTCAGTGCCTAACGCTGTTTTGACACCAAGCGAGCGGGCGAAGGTAAACGCATCGTTAAACATTTTACCGGTGCGGTTAAACACCTCGTTGCGTCCTTTTAATTCCACCGCCGCCGGGAACTGGCCTCCCAACACATGCGAACCCCAGTCGTCGGTCTCAAACAGCCGCGATCCGCCGAACAGATAATCGCCGGTTTTCGTTGGCCTATAGCCCCATGCCACCCGTTTGGTATTCCAGTAGCTCGTCGGGCTGCTGAACAAGACATTGCCCTGTTCATCGATGTCGTCGGGCAATCCTACCCAGAGGGCCGGTTCGGTGCCATAGCCGCTGTGCTCGGGATATGAATGGATAACCATTGCGTTCATACGCATTTTGGTCATCTGCGTAAACACAGCCTTGTACTTGTCGGCATCCCATGCGTCAATGCCCTCTGCGTGGGCGCCCCAGGGATTTAGCCCGCGAAGTTCAAAAAGCGGCTTGCCTGTCTCATCAACATCCGGCAAGGCCAGATTGATCTTTTTGTCGGGGATGACATCCTGGTGGAGATTAAAGCGAATACCCATTTTCTCCAGGAAGTGATATGCTCCGTAAAGCGTTCCAATGTCGTCGCCTCCAACGATGATGACGCTGGGGTGCGCGCCTTTGCCTGCGGTCTTGATGACATACTCCTGTGGTCCGAGAGATTTCAGGGATGCTTCCACGGCGGGATGTTTGGCAATTTGGGCGCCCCTGGTGGCGACTACTATTGCCGGCGTGTCATTTGAAGGCATGTGATCGGCTGCACGAATATCGACAAGCTCGTCGGTGCGCAGATAGAGATATCGCCGAATCTCCTTTGCTGCCAGCCGCTCGGAAAAGGAAGCGTCTTTCGGATGCACGATGACCGCCCCCCCGGGCTTTGCCGTCGCGGATGTTCCGAACGAGAACAGCACGCCTGCACAGATAATCAGTGCAATTGATAATGTGAACTTCTTCACATGCCTTTCCTCCAGGTATAGCGGTTATTCTCAGTTTGGTCGGGTCCTGGTCACTTAAGAGATTCGCTCGACTTCCTGGCGGGCTATCTGGCACCAGCGAGAAGCGTTGTTTGGATTGTTGCCCAACGTGTGATTATCTTTCATTATGACTTCGACACGGCAGCCCCTCGTGATCTCAAGGGCTCTTCTAAGGTCGGTTCGGATTTTGTCCCCATCGATTTGCGGCACGGCCAGATCGGCAGGCGTTGGTTTCAGCGAGAAGATATAATTGTCGCCGAGATACTCGGCCATCTTTTCGAGGTCGGCCCAGGGCGAGATGCTGATTCGGCGCAGACGCGGGAAGCGTTTGACGACGTGCCAGCGTGTGTCCAGCGGTTCGCAGCAGCCGTAACAGTTCAGGCCGAACCGTTCCATGATGGGCAGTTGATACGGGAAGATGAACTGCTCGAACATCTCCGGCGAGACGGAGACGCTTTCCTGGCTCTCGCAGAAGCCCCACATGTCCTGCGTCCGCACGTGGCCGTCAAAGTCCTGGCGGGGGAGCCGGTCGGTGAAGCCGAAGCCGCCGGATCCTACGTAAGTGTTGTCATTATTAAGACTTAGCAGCTTGTTGGCTTCGAGAAAATCCAGCTTTGCAAGGTGGCCGTCGCGTAGAATCGACATCAATCGGCCGAGCCCATCGGCATGGTCGTACATGTCCATCATAAACTGCGTCAGCCCGCGGAGATTGATCAATGTCCAGGTCATGCCTAACGTCCACCACCATGTGCCCTTGAGCCGGACGTCGAGAGTGTCGCCGAATGTTGCGCGCGCAAGCTCGAGCAGTTTGTCGGTGTTTTCATAATCGACGACAATTTGGGGGGTATGGAGTTTGTCCAGATCGGCGTAATCCTTCAGAGGCGCATCCCAGCAGTACGATCCGTGAGCCTGCGAGCGGCTGACCGTCTCGTGCATGCCCCAGTCGCTTTCATCGAAGAGATAGCCGACATTAAACACAGCCTCGACGACCTTGTCGTCGCCCATGTCGCGGGCCCAGTAGATTTCCTTGCGAAGCGCCATCTCCCAGCGCTTCGCCAAATCCCCCCGGCACAAGATCTGGCCTGGGGTAATGATCTCATTCCAACCGTTCTCCGGATCGCAGAAAACCAGGGGGCGGGCCTTTTCCAGCGCATTTTTCTTGTACCAGAGTTTCTTTTTTTCACTTTCGATCGGTCGAGCCGCCAGCGCCGCCATCTCTTGGGCAAGAGGCCGAAGTATCTCGCGGTCGGCCTCATCGATGAAGATCTGCTCGGCCGGGACCGATTGGCTGAATAATGATGCTACGGTTTCATCCGCCATGATTATACCTTTTGATTGCCTCTTCGATTTTGTGTCCAATTCTTGCCGGGTCCAATTGAGCTTCGGTGTATTTGCCCTTCTCCAGTTCTATGGCGGGTGTAATGTAGGGAACCACGATCAAGCCTTTGGCGCCGAGTTTTTTGAACAGGTTTTCATAGTACTCGTCAACATAGTTTTCAGCGACGTTGAAGTCCGATGCGATATAGACCACACCTTTATCCGCCAGGGCGTGTCTCATCTTTGCGGCGCCGTCAAGGTCGTCGAGATTCAGATTGTGAATCGCAGTCAATCCTTCGGTTTGAAGGTAGTTGTCAATATGCTGGTTGGCATTGCCGCAATAGTGAATCGCGCCGCCGCCGAAGGCCTTGAGCACCTGGCTGTTATACGGCACGACGAATTCGCGGTAGAGGTCTGTCCCGAAGATAACCGAGTCGTCATCGGAAATCCACACGCCGCCAAAACCTGAAGGAATCTTGACGCCCAACACATAGGCGTCGTCATCGAGTTTCTGGCCGGCGGCTTCTTTTTGGACCTTCACCCAGTCGATCAGTGCATCCGTCACACGCTGCATGAGTTCATGAATCATATCGGGGTGATCGTGCATCCAGTAGATCATGTTCTCATAGCCGATCACCTGAAGCGCCGTCGTCAACGGCCCCTGGCAGTCGGTTACGCCAACCGGCAGATCCGTCTTTTCGCGCATGTAGCGAATAGCGTTCATGACGCGAGGCATCAAGCCGTCTTTGCGAGGGTCCGGCATTTGTAACTCTTTGATTTGTCCGACATCGGAGATCCGGGGCAGATCGACCGCCGGATCCATGTAATCCTGGAATACAATGGGCACACCAAAGCCCGAGCCCAATACGCCGGTGCCGTACCAAGGCATAAGGAAGGGAATGTAGACGTCATCATAATCCTTGGCGTGGGTTTTCATTTTGGCGAGCTGATAATTTACCATACTGGAGGGGTCTTCGCCGCAATAGTCCAACGGGATGTTATCCCTGCTTTCCCCAAAGAGCCAGTAATTGACGTCATAAATGATGTGGGGCGCCTGGGCGTTTTGAAACTCAAATGCCCCCCTGATCAGTTCCTCTTTCTTCTCTCTGGTCATATTCATAGTCAAATCCTTATCCTGAGTCGAATGCTGAGTTGAGACACATCCGGGTGAGGGCGCCGCAGGTCTGTCGCTATAACCGCCAGCGGCATATTGCTAAAGCAAGCCAACTTTTTCCAGCATATTAGAATCAGGATTGCAATTCCAGAGGAAACTTGGGGCCGGAAATCGCGATTCCGGGCTCAAACAGGGGGGAGATGTGCCAGGGAAATGGCCGGAAAGGTTGGATATGCAGCGCAAGTCGCAATGATAATAAGGAGGTGTTTGAAGCTGATTGGGTGTAACTATTTGTATATACACAGGTTACAGCTTTGGCGGGCGACTTTGACGGCTGTGCGGGTGTGGACAGGTTCGCGCATTCGATCTTGCGGCAGGGATAATGCGCTGTGTCAAACGAGGAGCAACAGAGAGGTTTGGTCAACAAATGGGTGGGAATAATATACGAAATGGCGTTGATTTGCACGGGGTTTTTGGCTATACTGTTAGCGTGTCGTTTTGTGGGCAAAGTAGAAGTACGACCTCGATCTCAGCATCAGGCCGTGGGTTCATATCCGTGTGTGTCATGGGTTATGACCGGTCTTAGCGCGAGAGTGGATGGGTTTGGCGAAAGATATTCCAGTGCGTATGACAAAAGCATTCACTCTTATTGAGTTGTTGGTGGTCATTGCCATTATTGGCTTGCTGCTGGCTGTCATCGCCCCATCGCTTCAAAAGGCCAAAGAACAGGCTCGGTTTATGATCTGCAAATCTAATCTGCATCAGTATGGTATTGCAATATCCGGTTATATGTCAGAGCATGCGGAGTTTCCACATCCTGCTTACTGGCTGTACCTTGAAAGGATTAATGTTACCTGGCCGGTTGGGTGCAATTGGCATATCGAGCAGTACAGGGCGGATGGGCTGCTTTGGCCCTATTTCCCGGATGAAGAAGTTCATCTTTGCCCGTCGTGGTATCCGCTAGCGAAGAAAGGACCATGTTTTAATCCCAGCCATGATGATCAGTACCCGATAGAACCGAAATATAACTACGGAATGAATGGTTATCTCGGTTTTACGGGTGGCCCTTATCCATGGACAAACGAGTTTTTCGTTGAACTCCAGTTTGGAGGTGTTATCAAACCTTCAGAAGTGAAGAGCCCGGCTGAAACGATCGTCTTTTTTGAAGAGAATCCATTCGATGTTGAGGGTCTGCACGTTGCCATGTGGGCATTTGATAATTGTACATTTCCGCGGGGACCTGTCGGGAGCAGACCGTTTACCGAGGAAAGCTATCCTCCCCTAAACCAGATAGCTTGTGTTGCTACCTATCATAAGGCACCTCGGAATGATCTGACACAAGGTGTGGGTAATGTAACAATGATGGATGGCCATGTGGAAACAATAAACAGTTGGGACCGCGACGGTAACATCACTTTCGATTTGTCATGGCCTAAATAGAAGTATCGAATGTTATGGGTTCTTGTAGAAAGATTCTGATCGCGGTTTTATGAGCTGTGCCGTGATAAGACAGTACTTTTTTATTGTTATGGTGAATGAAGAGAATAATATTTAATTAGTGGAGGCAGACCGATGAGTAAATTGTGGATTATGTTAATGATGTGTTGTGTACTGGGGGGGTCGGCATTGGCGGTCATTCCTTATACCGACGACTTCGATGAAGCCCCTGGCACCGATCCGACAGCCGCGGGATACTGGGATGAAGTAACCGGAACCAACGGGGATTACACGGGAACAGGGCACTATAATATTTCCAGTGCTTATTCTACCGAGATACCCGGGTTGTCTACGACAATTGGTTCCGGTGATTTTACCGCGGAACTCAGCTTGGACAATTATGTAGCCGCTCTCGGGCCTTTCGTAGATGGAGTCGATTATGACTACACTTTATTCGAGTTTAGAATCAGCGATGCGACTCAATATGTTTCAGTTCAAGTTGTTGCATGGTGGGGTGATTTGTACCTGAAAATGCTGTATTACAGCCCTACTTTGGCTTTTTGGTACGGTCCTCAGCCTATTATCTGCAGCCCCACAGAGTTGAACTCACTTGATATCAGGGTCAACTGGATAGATGATCCGACACAGGCGGGCGGTTTCTGGGACATCGACTACAATCTGAATGACACGGGTTGGGTAGATGGTGCCGAGATGATGCCGGGTGACGCCGATGTTAACGGGGGAGGCGGCTACAACGAGGATGCGTCCGACACACGGACGCTGGAATTCTTTGGTTTTGGATATACCGATGGAGGTCTTTCTTATGCCACGCTGTCCGAGCTTTCGGTAGATGTCGATTATTATGCAATGACGCCAATCTATCGGTGGAATGCAACAAATCCCAATCCCGCCGACGGCGCCGCAGCATCATCCGGAGACGTGGTTCTGAGTTGGGAAACAGGAACCAATTCACCGGAACCGATTGTAGAACATAGGGTTTATTTCGGTACCGATCCGAATTTCATCGGGGAAGACCCCGCAGCGGTATATCCCGTAGAGACAACTACGCATTTGGTGGAAGATGTGATATCGGGCACGGTTTATTACTGGCGAGTCGATGAGGTGATCGCCGATTCTAATTCTGAGATCGGCAAAGTCTGGAGTTTTATTGTGGATCCGCTTTATGTAACTCCTGAAAGTGTGCGTATGGATGCAGGGGGTACAGCAGAGTTTGTGGCAACATATTCCGGAGGAACAGCCGATAGCTATCAGTGGTACAGAAACGGCGTCGCGTTGAACGGCGAAAACAGTTCTGTTTTGTCGATCGACTCTGTTGGTAGTGCCGATCATGGGAGATATTACTGCGAAGTCATTTCTGGAACCGACACAGTCAAATCCAATACTGTAATGCTGAGAGTTAATCACTTGGTCGGCTACTGGGATTTTGAAAGTGGACTTGATGATGTTACCGTTCATGGTAGTGACTTGAAAGTTGTGGCCGGTGCTGTTGAGTATGGGATCGGCCTGTTCGATGAGGGCGCCGCTTTGAGCCTGGATGGGTCAACTGCTGTGGCTGCCGACCCGAACAGCGAGCCATTATTTGATATTTACGACACGTTGACTGTTTCGTGCTGGATTAAGCCCAACAGTGTAAACAATTTCGATTTCTTCTTTGCCAAGGGTGGTTTGTATAACGGATGGTTTTTGGGATGGTATTACATATACGACCTTGCCAACTTCCGTACTTTTGTAGACGATGGGTATTACGAATTGTACGGGACAACGAATTTATACGATGGCCAATGGCACCATATCGTGGGTGTGTTCGATAATGGAGCCCAAAGGATTCATATCGACGGTGTGCTTGAGAATGAAGTGGAGCGTGGGCCGGTTATGATCGCAAACGATGAATGGCTGACAATTGGCGGAGTTCTTTCTAATGATGCGTACGCGTACTTCTATGACGGGCTGATCGACGATGTTCGCATTTACAACTATGCGATGAGCGCGAAAGAAGCAGCGATTGAATATGCCACGGTCACTGGTACGAGTGTATGTGCGGTAAGGCCGCAGTTTGATGTTAACGACGATTGCCGGGTCGGTCTTGGTGATTTGGCTGTTTTCGCAGCTACATGGACAGAGTGCGGGCTTGTTCCGGATTGTCTTGATAGTGAGTAGTTTATCGGCTTGATGATAGTTTTTCGAATGGTCAAAGGCGGGGTCTGTTGCATTGCTGACAGATCCCGTTTGACTATAGCGGCGACAATGTTGTCGGGCTTGTGAAACGGTTAAGTTAAAGGGATGAGATGATTGAGCGAGCTTTCACGGTTATTTTGACTGGGATGTTTTTAACCGGCGGTGCTGTTACAACATACGGGGCCGGGCAGTGGACAACGGAGAAGGCGTGGCAGTGGTACAAGGACGCAGGTGTGATCAAGGGGTGTAACTATCTGCCGCGCACCGCGACTAATACCACGGAGATGTGGCAGGCTGAGACGTTTGACCCCGCCACCATCGATGAGGAATTGGGCTGGGCTCAAAAGCTTGGCTATAACAGCGTACGCATATTCGTTCAGTACCTCGTCTGGGAAAAGGACCGAAAGGGCTTCTTGAGTCGACTTGACACTTTTCTCGATATCGCAGACAAGCACGGAATCACCGCCATGATTGTCTTATTCGATGACTGTGCGTTCGGCTACCCGCCGAAGACGGATCCGTATCTCGGCAAGCAGGGCGATCCGGAGCCGGGTGAATATGCACCCTATTGGACACCCAGCCCCGGCCACAGTCGCGTGCGGGACAAGTCGAAATGGCCCGTGCTGGAAAAATACGTTAAAGACGTCGTCGGACGATTCAAGAACGACAAGCGCGTCCTCATCTGGGACCTGTACAACGAGCCGGGTAATTCCGGCGTTGGCGAGAAGACCAGGCCGCTTGTGAAAAAGAGCTTCGAATGGGCCCGCAGCGTCAAACCCTCGCAGCCGCTGACGACGTGCTGGTGGGTGCATGAGCTTTGCGATGTGATTACTTTTCACAATTACTCAAATGCCGAATCGATGCGAAACGATATTCTAAAGCTCCGCGATTACGGTCGGCCGATCGTCAATACCGAGTGGCTGTTGCGGCGGGGGGGGAATAATGTAAAGGACATACTCCCGGTCTTTGAAGACCTCTGCGTGGGCTGGTATCACTGGGGCCTTGTCGTCGGCAGAACGCAAACATGTATGCTCTGGACGTCGAAGAAGGGCGATCCGATTCCGGAAAACTGGCAGCACGACATTTTCCACGGTGACGGCACGCCGTACAGAGCCGAGGAAAACGAACAATTAAAGGCGTTTACATTTCCAAAATGGAAAGTCGATTCGCTTTCGAAGCAGTGGTCCCCCGCCAAGGCGCGGCAATGGTACGAGCAGCGTCCCTGGCCTATCGGCTGTAATTTCCTGCCGAGCACCGCGGTCAACTCGACCGAGATGTGGCAGGCGGGCACCTTTGCCCCCGAGACAATGGACCGTGAACTGGGCTGGGCTGAGGATATCGGGTTTAATTCGATTCGTGTCTTTGTCCAGTATATTGTGTGGGAAGCAGACGCCGCGGGACTCAAGCAGCGGATGGAAAAGTTGCTCGAAATAGCAGACTCCCACGGCATATCTGTTATGTTCATTCTTTTCGACGACTGTTTCATTCAAGAGCCCAAGCCCGGCAAACAGGATGATCCGACTCCGGGCATGCACAACAGCCAATGGACCGCCAGCCCGGGCACCACGCGTAAAAATAAGAAACCATGGACACTACTTGAAAAATATGTGCGGGATATCGTAAGTCATTTCGCAAATGACAAACGCGTCTACTGCTGGGATCTTTACAACGAGCCCAAAAAGGAAAGTCGCCCGCTTGTGGAAAAAGCCTTCGCATGGGCAAGGCAGGCCAATCCCTCCCAGCCGCTGACGACGTGCTGGAATGCCTCCGACCTCTGGGACCTGGACTCGTATCACGATTACGGCCCCGCCGTGCCCGAGCAATATAAGAAAAGAGGCCGGTTGCTAAGACTAAGACCCTCAATATGCACCGAGTGGATGGCGCGGACATTGAACAGCCGCTTCGAGTCACACCTGCCGCTGTTTAAGAAATATCGCATCGGCTGTTACAACTGGGGGCTCGTCGCAGGCCGTACGCAGACGTACATGCCCTGGGGTTCTAAGAAGGGTGATTCCGAGCCGGAAGTCTGGTTCCATGATATCTTACGCAAGGACGGCACACCGTTCGACCCGGCCGAAATAGAAATCATCAAGAACATCCCCGAATACGTCGAACCCAGAATCAATGTCATCGTGCCAACATCCTTCTTGGAAGCTCAAACCTGGGCGTATACGATGACAAAGCCCGAAGATGGCTGGGCCGGCGACGACTTCGATGACTCCAAATGGGAAAAAGGTCTCGGTGCTTTTGGCGTGGCGGATCTCGGATCACGCCGTGCGAGAACGGAATGGAAAACCAAGGACATCTGGCTGAGAAGAACGTTCGAACTGGACAGCACCGACCTGCAGCAGCTTTGGTTGAAGATTCAGTACGACGAAAGCCCGCAGATTTATATCAATGGCGTGCTTGTTTGTCAGTTGTACAACTATAATGCAACATACGAATTGGTCATGCTTGACGAACGAGCCCTCAAGGCGATCAGGCCGGGCACGAACGTTCTGGCTGTTCACGCCGGCCAGACGTATGGCGGACAGTATATTGATGTGGGCGTGGTAGAGGTTGTCAGCAAAACCAAGAGCAAATAGCAGGAGAAGAATGTTCAAAGAGGGCCAACATAAATGAGGCACAGGCCAAAATATACGCGATCTCGCAGCCCGCTACACGGTTTTACGCTTATTGAGCTGCTGGTGGTGATAGCGATCATTGGTTTGCTCCTGGCTGTCATTGTCCCTGCTCTGAGAATGGCCAAGGAAAAGGCCCGCGAAGTGGTATGCAAATCCAACTGCAAACAGTGGGGCCTTGGGTGGCATTTGTATCTTTCGGAAAACGAAGACAGGTTCCCCGTCGATCCGATTTATGCCGTCTGGTCGACTCATACCGGGGGTGTAGGGACGTGGATGTTCCAGATTGCCGAGTACTATGGCGATGTCTCTGAGTTCAGGGTGTGCCCCTCGGCAAACAAGGTAAGCCCGCCCAATGCGCAGGGCTGGGGCACAGCGACAACATACTGGGGGTCGCCACGGGAGTTCCCCAACGACACAGGATATTTGAGTTTCATGCGCCAGGACGATCACGGCAGTTACGGTACCAATCACTGGATAAATGACCTACCGCCGGGCGAAGGCGGGTGGCTGAATCACCCGGAGTGGCATTGGCGTAAGATGTCGGAGAAGAATACCAGCCAGATTCCTCTATTTGGCGATTGTACCTGGTATGGCGGCATGCCGACAAACACTGACTTAGGCGGTAATGACGTTGTGCCGACAAGCCGCGATTGGATAGAAAGGGCAGGCTACAACCTGTCGCCGGTCAACATGCCCCGTTTTGCCATTGACCGGCACAACAAACATATCAATCTTGTCTTCATGGATTTTTCCGCACGTAAGATTTTTCTGCCGGATCTTTGGACACTCAAGTGGTACCGCCAGGCCGTACCCCAATATGGAGTCGAAATGCCATGGTTAAACAGTCGTTGATGAATGGTTAAAGTGTTTTCACATTTTGTTTCGGAAGAGATCAGATGATTAAGCAAGCTTTGTTGGTTTTTGTAGTAATGATGTTGGGGGTAGTATCTGTTGCTACAGTATGCGGAGCCGGGGCGTTGAGCCCCGGTCAGTGGACGGCGGAGAAAGCATGGCAGTGGTATGACAAGCAGCCGTGGCTGGTTGGATTTAATTATGTTCCGGGTTATGCGGTCAATGATGTTGAAATGTGGGACAAAGAAACTTTCGACGCTAAAGCAATCGACCGTGAATTAGGCTGGGCGGCACAGGCGGGTTTTAACAGTTGCAGAGTATTTCTTAACTACATAGTCTGGGAAGACGACCGGGAAGGTTTGCTCAGGCGTATCGATAAGTTTCTGGAAGTTGCCGCCAAACATGGCATATCCGTAATGCCGGTATTTTTCGACGACTGTGCTTTTTCGGCTAAGGGGGGATCCGAGTCCGGTATCGATCCGAAAGCAGGCAAGCAGGCTGATCCGATACCGGGAGTTCATAACAGCCGCTGGGCGCCGAGCCCGGGACCAACGATGGTAAGAGATCATTCAAGGTACGGGCTGCTTGAAGAATACGTTAAGGGGGTTATTGGCAAATTTGCAAAAGACGAGCGAATAGTCTTCTGGGACCTTTACAACGAGAGCGGGAATTCAGGGCTTGGCAATGACAGTCTGACACTTGCATCATCGGCGTTTCGCTGGGCAAGGGAAGTTGGGCCGATCCAGCCGCTTACAATAGGAACAACAGGCGCTCATGCGGACTCAAGCAAGATAAACGAGATGCGACTTAAGGAGTCGGATATTCATACGTTCCATTCCTACGGCCCAAAGACAAGCCTTGTCTCTGTGATCGACTGGTACGCCAATCTCGGCAGACCGGTGATTTGTACCGAATGGATGGCAAGGACACTCGGCAGTAGGATTAAAACGCATCTTCCCGTTTTTAAAGCAAAGAAGGTGGGCTGTTACAACTGGGGTCTTGTCGCGGGACGATCACAGACATACTACCCGTGGGGCTCCAAAGTCGGAGCACCTGAACCCGAAATCTGGTTCTGCGACATCTTTCGCCCCGACGGAACACCCTACGACCCCGCCGAAATAGAAGTCCTTAAGAACGTTCCCGACTACGTCGTACCCATAGTCAATGTCATCGTTGCCACATCCTTTAAAGAACCACAAACCTGGGCGTACACCGTCTCCGCACCCGGCGGCGATTGGACCGCACCCGGTTTCGATGACGCTAAATGGAGCAGGGGACCCGGAGCGTTCGGAACATCGGAGATCGTTTCACGCCGCGCACGAACCGAATGGAAAACAAAAGAAATCTATCTTAGAAGAACATTCGACCTCGATAGAACCGACTTCAAAGAGATCGGCCTGAAAATCCAGTACGACGAAAGCCCGCGGATTTACATCAACGGAATCCTTGTCACCAGGTTGCAGGGTTTTAACGCAGCCTACGAAATTGTCACCCTCGACGACAAGGCCGCAAAAGCCCTCAAACCCGGCAAAAATGTCCTTGCCGTGCACGCCCGCCAGACCATAGGCGGACAGTATATCGATGTGGGCATCGTGGAGATTGTAAGCAGAACAAAAAGCAAATCAGCAGGAGAAAAAAATTGAAAAAGGCATATACTTTACAGTTGGTTTTGACAGGAGCGATAATGTTGACGGCGGCAGGATGCGTAGATGTGGCGAAGGAGTGGGACGGGGAAGTTCTAAAGAACGATCTCGTTGAACTGACCGTGGTTCCGCAAATCGGGGGCAGGGTCATTCAATATAAGCTTGGCGGCTATGGCTTTTTCTGGGAGAACCCGGACCTGGTCAACAGCACGCCTCCGGCAAGCGGTTTGGGTCCGGAGGATGTGTGGCTTAACTACGGTGGTGCGAAGCTGTGGCCCGCGCCGCAGGGCTGGGACAATGACGAGCAATGGCCAGGCCCTCCCGATGCGGTTCTCGATGGTCAGCCTTATAGTTATGAGATTCTGACAGACGAAAAAGAGATGCAGTCTGTCCGACTGACAAGCAGAGAAGACCAGCGAAGCGGAATTCAGTTTTCACGCATCATAACAATTAAAAAAGGTACGACTCGTGTTACAGTTGATGCCACAATGAAGAATATCGACAGCAAACCGCGAAGGTGGGGTATCTGGGACCATATCCAGTTTGACGCTTCCAACCGTCACGGCCAGGGGTATAACGAAAACTTCTGGGGCTACTGCCTGCTGAATGAGCAGAGCAGATTCTACAAAGGCTACAGCGTTCAATACGGCCTGGTTAACAATCCAACCTTCAAACCTGATTATGAAAACTCAATGATGCGGGTTCACTATCAGCATCTTGTCGGAAAGGCCGGCGTGGACTCACCGGG
>SDBV01001056.1_pt1 | contig 40784 bp, 26 predicted proteins | sample 2277081 | NCBI WGS metagenome assembly SDBV01 (sample SAMN10402039, study PRJNA504765) | marine sediment metagenome | isolation source: marine sediment core GS10_PC15, 223 cmbsf | place: Arctic Ocean: Southern Knipovich Ridge | collected 2010
ACCTTCTTTAAGGAAATCGGGTAAAGTACGCACAAAGGCATTTAGTACCGATTCGGTGTCGAGTTCATTTACGGGCGAAATCTCTGCTATGCGCCTGGCAAGTGCTTCCAATGTTATATTTTTGGGCCGCACAATGGTAGCATAATACTTGTGGGGTTCAGTGGGGCGGCCTGGCATGGCTCTGTCAATTATTTTGTAATCCATAATTAATAATTAAATAAGTTAAACATTGAAGCATGGTGCTGATCGTTGTTGTCACCAAAAGAAAGTTGATTGGCGGAAATAAGGAAGGTGCAGAAAATAACTTATGAATTTTGACTGTCTCCCGAATCGAGTTCGGGAGACAGTCAACGCTTCATTTTTATTTCATACAAATTCCTAAGCACAACTACACGAACACGCCTCATTAAAATTACGACGTAAAAGATAAGAATAAAACCATCAGCATGCAAATATATTTTCATCTTGATGATAAATATTTTTCATTCTGATGGTTTATGTTTTGCATGCTGATGGTTTATGTTTTGCATGCTGACCGTTTTTGTTTTTCATGCTGACCATTTTTGTTTTTCATGCTGACCGTTTTTGTTTTCCATGCTGATGGTTTTTGATTAAGCTGCTGAGAATAGTTTTGTTTCGTGCCTGAGATAATCGAAGTGGCTCAGTTTCAGTAAGAGTCTGCTCAAAAATAAATTACGTTTATGATGTATAATTATACCACATCTTTGAAAAATTTTAAGCTCCAAAATCCTCACAATAGCTCGCTATTGCTGTGGTTTTGAAGATTAAAATATTCCAAACCTGCCTGTTCGGCAGACAGGTCTGTAGCATACTTATTTTTCAAAATAGCAATTTATTTTTGAGCAGACCCTTAGCGAGACGCTCAGACCAGCATGATTATTTATTCCCCAGGCCAGGTATTTATGGCGAATCCTTCGCTGGCTTCAATCTCTAATAAGCGGTTGTATTTCGCCAGGCGCTCCGACTGGGTTATGGAGCCGATCTTGATTTGATCACCACTCCATCCAAGGGCCAGATCAGCTAACCAGTTGTCTTCAGTTTCTCCGCTTCTTGCGCTGATTGTAACCTGCCATCCGGCTGATCGCGCCAGTTTATACGCTTCCGCAGATTCTGTCAGGGAACCACATTGGTTAACTTTCAAGAGCAATGCATTCGCAGCATTGGTATCGATCGCTTTTTGGATTCTGGCAACCTGGGTACACAGCAAATCATCTCCCAATACCAAACATTTTCCCTCAATCTTCTCCTTCAAAATAGGCCAGAATTCCCAATCGTCTTCAGCAAGTCCATCCTCCACACTTATAATCGGATAGGCATCAACCCAGCTACTGATCACATCTGCCATTGCCGCGCCATCCAATTGCTCCTTCCCAATTTCATATCGCCCATCGACGTAGAAATGGCTTGACGCAACATCCAGGGCGATTGCCATATCTTTGCCAGGCACCATGCCGGCAAGCTTAATAGCTTCCACAGCATCATCCAACATCTGCTCTACATTTTCAAATTCGGGAGCGAGTCCTCCTTCATCGGCAGTAAGGGATCGCATTCCATATTTCTTGAGAATTAACCCGGCAGCAGCCTGATACACCGCATAGACATCTGCCAACGCTTCGTCCACATTTTTAACGGAAACCGGAACTATCAGCAAATCCTGTAGTGGAATTTGTCCGCCGGCATGCTTCCCCCCGCTAAATAAATTTATTGTCGGCTTTGGCAATCGGTAAGATTTTGCATTGATCAAAGAACCAAAGTATACATAAAGTGGAAGACCCAATGCGGTAGCGGAGGCTCTGGCAAAAGCGATGGAACAGGCCAAAATTGCATTTGCACCCAGCCTTGATTTGTTCGGTGTGCCATCAAGCACTATCAATGATTGATCAAAGCTTTCCTGACTGGAAAATTCCTTTCCTCTTAGCTCCGTGTTGATTTCTTTATTGATATTAGCTACAGCTTTTCTGCAACCGAGGCCACCATATCTGGACATATCACCATCCCTCAATTCATGCGCCTCGGCTCTACCGGTCGATGCTCCTGAAGGTACAGATGCCGATCCTTTAAATCCACCTTGTAGCATGCAAGTTGCCAACACAGTTGGCCTGCCACGGCTGTCAAGTATTTCAACTGCACAAAATTTCTCAATTATTCTCACTCCCATATTTACTTATTTGTTATAATGCGATCTCCGAAAGATTGAACAAAATCATCCATCGAAAACACTTTATTTCTAATTGATTCAATTACGATATTCACTTGATCACGACCTTTTTCTTCACTGAGATACTCCAACGGAGACCGGCCCTTTACCCGCGCCAAAAGACACCCCATCAATTGGCGGGTGGCCCTGTTTTCAAACGCTTCATCCTGATGTGTATAATGCTTATTATATTCATTCCAAAACTTGAGTGCTGCATTGATATATTTCTTATCTCCAAAATAGTTGGCCTTACTCAAAAAGTGACAAAGTGCAAATCCAACATCAAAAGTAGGATCGCCCCAATGCATCACTTCATGATCGAGCAACACTAATTTCTCTTTTCTAACCAATATATTCTTCGGGCTATAATCTCCATGAACAACTGTTTTTTTGATTTTCATAGAATCTTGAATCAAATCATTAAAGAAGGCTTTGGACTCTGGAATTTGTGAAGCTGTGTATTCATAATATGGCTCAATGCGTAGATTTTTGAAAAAGGAGCGATCTATAAATAAAGACTTCGCCTCATCATTATCCACCCCTTTATTGTGAATGGCAGCCAACAAATAAGCCATTTGGCAAACATAGTCGGTATCCAATGCACCGCTCAATAGTATGGTTTTAAAATTCTCATGAGGCATGGGCACCGCTTCCATGGCAAGAATGTAATGCTCCTCATCAAAAAATATTAAGTCGGGAACCGCGTGCTCTGGCAAAAAAGCACCTAACCATTGGATGGCTTTTGCTTCAATTTTCAAGCGTGCGGGACTGCTAAACCAATCTGCCTTTACCCTAAGTTTCGATAACCCTTGCTTGATTACCCAGTTACCGGCTTTACCTGAATATAGAATTGCCTTATTTGAAACTCCACCCCGCAATATCTGATACCCATCGCTATCGCTAATGGAAATATTATGTGTATCGCTTAAATAATTTTGTAGTAGATGTTTGTCTTCAATATCCATTCGGCAATAGTTCCAAATTGCGTGTAGTTTGTAACTTTTATAGCGCTCTCGTGAAGCCATAAACAATACAAGCATAACGTAAATTTGTATTACTGTGAATAGAATAATTCTTGCAATATCCCTGCTATCCTTATTGGTTTTTATTTCCTGTAAAGAGAAAATCAGCGAAGGGGTAGAAAATAATCATGATTTTAACCTTACCTTTTCTACCGACTGCTGTGGTTGGACCGGAGGTGATGGCGTTTATTCAGTGCCATTGTCAGACGGGAGAAGTATTTTTATTTTTGGCGATACCTATCTCGGAGAAGTCAATGCAGACAACTCCCGTTTAAATTCTACACCTGCAGTAAAAAATTCTCTGGTGATTTGGGACCATGGCAACATTGAGACCATCATTGGAAAGGAATCTGAAAAACCTCAACCCTATTTTCAAACTAGTGATCCGGATTCAAGCTGGTTTTGGCCGGGTCATGGGTATGAACACAAGGGGATGCTAACTTTTTTCCTCACACAATTTAAAGCCTCTGGGACAGGCGTTTTTGGTTTTGAATGGATCGGAACCGGTATTGCGACAATACAAACAAAAGACTTAGGCAAAGTTGAACCTGAAATAAAAGCATGGGAACATGGTACGGACATTCATTTCGGAATGGCTACCCTGGCAGAAAACAATGAGGTGTATGTATTCGGTGTCAAAGCATTTCGTGTTTATGTGGCCAAAACAAATCTTGGCAATACAGATATTTGGCGCTATTGGAATGGCCGTCAATGGTCATCCAATGCAAGTGAAGCTCAACCTTTAGAAGGAATTTATGCCTCTGAACAATTCAGTGTATTTAAACACAAAAATCAGTACATTATATTGAGCCAGGGCGCCATGCTGGGAAAAGAGATATTTGCCTATACTTCCAACACCCTTCTGGATGGATGGAGTAAGCCTGTTGAAATTTACCTTACCACTGAGCCGGATGCAGACTCAACCCTGATGACCTACAATGCATTGGCACACCCGCAATTTGCACAAAATGATAGTCTACTGATTTCTTACTGTGTGAATAGCACAGACTTCCTGAGTATATACAAGGATGTCAATCGCTATCGGCCAAGGTTTATTCGAGTACCTGATACAGTAATTGAAATAAAATCTTTACCCGTGAATAATCCTAAGTAGTGAGTTGCTTGTATTTTATAGTATAAGAATAAAAAAGTTAATTATTAACTCATGTGAATTAATCCCAAATAAAATGAAAAAATCAAAATTATTCTCTTTTTTAATGGCTGGTATACTGGCCATAGCATTTATTACCTCTTGTTCAGAAGAAGAAGTTATTCCACCGGATGCTCCAACAATTGCAGTAAGTGTTGATGGAATGGTAGACGGACAACTTACGGCAACATTAGGTGACGATGTTGTTATTTCTATATCCGCAGTAACTGACGGTGGTTTTGCTAGTCTGACCATTACGGAATATCAGGGAACTACCGAATTAAATTCTGAAGTTTCAACAACCCCAGTTGCTTCTTATACTCATACAGTGACTCCTGAAGATGCCTCAGAACCATTCAGAGTTAATTTCATGATCACGGATAACGAAGGACTGACAGCTTCCACCGATATCATCATTTCAGGCGTATTGACGGACATTTATAAATTGCAAAACTTTAATTGGCAGTATACAAGCCAAATGGGTATTCTTGAAGGAGAAACGGAAAGTATAAAGGATTGCGAAAAAGATAATGTTTATACCTTTAATGAGGATGGAACAGCCTCTTTGGATTTTGGTACTGACACTAAGGTCGCCCCATGTGAATTGGATGGATTGATTCTTGCAACTGGGTATACCTATGATGAAGAAACTAAGGTTTTGACAATTCTTCAGGATGAATTCCAACCGGATTGGTCCTTCGCTCCAGGTGATTCTAAAGTATACACTAATGTGACATTTGATGGTTTAACATTTACCGGCCGCACACAATATGATTTAAGCGCGTTATTTGGTTTAGATCCTGGTTCTTTCATGTGGGATGCAGACGAATCCTACACAGCTGTAGAGAAATAAGACAATAAATTTATAATACAAAAGCCTGTAGCCAGTAGGCTGCAGGCTTTTTTTTATACTATAATTCATCATGAAACTTGGTTTTGGCCTTTATAAAGCGCTTCTCACCGATCAAAATTTTCAGTTTGCCAGGCAGGCCGGGGCCTCACATTTGGTGGTTCAATTGCTTGATTATGTGAAGGGCGATGACAACCCTTCGCTGGCACAAAACTATCGCGATGGCTGGGGGGTAACAAAAAACCACCATAAATTATGGGAATATGATGACCTTATTCGCATAAAAAAACAAATCGAATCACATGGACTAGTATGGGAAGCGATAGAAAATTTTGACCCTTCGCACTGGTACGATATCCTTCTGGACGGTCCAAAGAAGGATGAACAATTAGAAAATTTAAAATATATGCTCCGAAACATGGGCAAGGCAGGTATTCCTATACTAGGATACTATTTTAGCCTTGCAGGGGTTTGGGGCTGGTCACATGGGCCACACGGCAGAGGCAATGCCATGTCTGTGGGCTTTGATCAAAGCAAGGTAGATATTAACACTCCAATTCCGGAAGGCATGGTATGGAACATGGTATATGACACAGATGCCCCAATAGCAGATCGTGCTCCCGTCCTCACCGAAGAACTGTGGCAGCGATTTGAGTATTTCCTATCTCGTATCATACCTGTTGCCGAAGAAAACAACATTAAGATGGTGGCCCACCCGGACGATCCACCAATAGAATTTTTGCGTGGTTCTGCCAGGCTTATTTATAAACCGGAGCTATTCGACCGGCTTTTATCAACCGTTGACAGCCCTTCTAACGGAATTGAATTGTGCATGGGCACCGTTCAGGAAATGGCCGGAAGCGATGTGTATGAAGTGCTGGACAAGTACTCAAAAATAAATAAAATCGGCTACATCCACTTTCGGAATGTAGTGGGGAAAGTGCCAAAATATCGAGAGGCCTTCGTGGATGAAGGAGACATAGATATGTTGAAGGCATTGAGAATTTTAAAAGCGAATCATTATGATGGCGTTTTGATCCCGGATCACACCCCGGAAATGAGCTGCGGCGCCCCATGGCATGCAGGGATGGCCTTTGCCATGGGATACATGAAGGCCGCCATGAATTCAATTATATAAAAATATAGCTCATTCCAATGAATCAGACCCATAAACCTACGTGCTCAATTACCGACAAATGGCTCTACAATGGAATGCAGGTAGTTTGCTTGGAAAATGACTTGATGAAAATCGGCATCCTGGTTGGCAGAGGCGCCGATGTTTTCGAATTCCGATATAAGCCTCAAGATGTAAATTTTTTACTCAGACTCCCCGGAGACATTAAAAATCCAACTAAGGATTTTGCACAAAAACGTGATACCGATTCCCAAATGGAGGATTACTATTACGGCGGGTGGCAGGATTGCTTACCAAATAGCGCCCCGTTCACATATCGGGGAGCATCCTATGGGCAGCACGGCGAAGTTTGGGGCATACCCTGGAGTCATAGCATAATAATGGATACCCCTGAGAAAGTAGTGGTCAAATGCTGGGCACAACCCATGCGCACACCTTTACGGATAGAAAAAACTTTCAGTCTTGAAATTAACAGCCAATCCCTGACCGTTTCTTCAAAAGTTACCAATGAAGGCAACACTCATTTTGACCTGATGTGGGGCCAGCACATCGCATTCGGTCTTCCCTTTTTAGCGCATGAAACTATCGTAGAAATCAATGCAAAACATATGGTGGCCGAATCTGCCATGGCGGAGCAGAGAAGATTCAAACCCGGAGTGGTAACGGAATGGCCTATGGCAATTGGAGCAGATGGATCACCAGATGACGCTAGCATCATAAAGCCTGCCGGTCAACATCCCTATTCTGACCTGGCATACCTGTCGGGATTCGACAATAACGGATCATACAAAATCATGAATCAGTCCAGGAAAATTGGATTCGGATTAAACTGGGATGCCGGTTTGTTTAAATATGTATGGTATTGGCACGAACGTTATGGGACACAGGATTCTCCCTGGTGGGGCAAGGTTTATACAGTCGCCCTCGAACCCTGGACATCCAAATGGAGTGACGATCCTCAAGCTGCCATTGACCGGGGTGAATGGCTTAAACTGGAGGCTCATGAGTCTATCGAAACAGAAATTCAGGCATTTGCCATTGATGATAATTAATATAAAAACAGGAGCATTATGTTAGACAAGACAACCGTATATGCTGAAGGTCTTGACCATCCTGAAGGTATCGCTGTTCACCCTGACGGTTCGATTTGGGCCGGTGGTGAGGCCGGTCAGATATATAAAATTACCGATAACGGAAATAAAGTTGAAGAAGTTGCCAACACCGGGGGGTTTCTTTTAGGTATCGCATTTAGCCCTGGTGCTGAGTGGCTCGCTATCTGTGATTTGGGGAAAAAATGTGTATGGAAACTTCCTATTGCCACGATGAAACTTGAGCTGTTCGCAGATGGAGCCGGTGATCATAGTTTCAGTATACCGAATTATGCGGTCTTTGATAAAGCTGGGAACCTCTATGTTTCTGAAAGTGGGGTGCCAAAAAAATTAACCGGTAACGTTTTAAAATTTGATCCTCAAGGAAACGGGGAAGTTTGGGGAGAGAATCTGTTTCAATTTGCCAATGGTATGGCCATGAGCAAAAATGAAGATTATCTTTATGTCGTTTCATCTTTCCTTCCGGGAATAGAAAGAGTTCCAATCTACGCTGACGGTTCTGCAGGAAAAAAAGAAGTGTATTGCACCATGGCAAAAACAATCCCGGATGGAATTTCTTTTGATGAGCATGAAAATCTGTATGTTTCCTGCTATACCCCCAATACCATTTATAAGGTCACACCGGAGCGTGAAGTCACTGAGCTGGTTCACGATTGGGAAGCACATACACTTTCCAATCCAACGAATACGGCATTCGGAGGAGAAAATTTCGACCAGATGTTCTCAGCTAACCTGGGCCGCTGGCATATTACTAAAATAAATATTGGAGTAAAGGGGCTGAAATTGGCCTCACATAGTTGACAATGAAAAAAAAACATGTAGTAATTACAGGAGGCGCTAAAGGAATTGGGGAGGCATGTACACGCATTTTTATTCGCGATGGATACAATGTTACCATTCTTGATATAAATAAAGCTGCCGGAAATGCCTTGCAAAGTGAGTTGGGATCAAGGTGCAATTTTATCGCTTGCGACGTTTCTGTTTCCAAAGACGTATCTCAAGCCTTTTCCTCCGCAATCGACCACTTTGGTGATGTAGATGCATTGGTTAATAATGCCGGTATAAATGAATATGCTACCGTCACCACTACAACTGATGAAATATGGGATAGGATCATGAACATCAACTTAAAAAGCCACTTTATTTGCGCTCGGGAGGCAATTCCCTCGATGCAGAGAAAAGGCAAGGGAGTAGTGATCAATGTTTCCAGCGTACAAGCCTTTATTTCTCAGGAAAATGTGGCCGCATACACCACCTCCAAAACTGCACTTTTGGGACTCACCCGTAGTATAGCAGTAGATTTTGCCCCCAATATCAGATGCCTTGCTATTTGCCCCGGCACCATCAATACACCTATGCTAGAGGAAGCCATCAAAGAATCTCCCGATCCACAGGCTGTGTTGGATGAATGCGACGAGATGCACCTCACTAAAAGAATTGGCACGGCAGAGGAAGTCGCTGAGCTGATCGCATTTGCCGCAAGCGATAAAGCAGGATTTATGACCGGACAGGCCATCCGCATTGATGGCGGGCTGGGTATTACGGTTGGTGGCAGTAAGAAAAATGAGTAACTAATAATTCAAAACTTTATAATGAACAAATCATATTTTTTAATTCTAGTGGCATTTTTTATATCATGCCAGCGAGGTCGAATGGATTCAAACCAAAAATCCGTGGATCTTATTATCCCAACACTTGATGAAATGTCAAGTATTTGGATAAAATGTGACACCCTGGGTTTTATGCCCTCCATTAGAAATTTCCGGGCGCAGGCAGTGGCCAATCGTGATATGACTTCCGTCTCCTGGTTCAATTCTCCTCCTTATTCTCAGGGCTATCATACTGGCGTTATGAAGATAGACGGAAAAATTGTGCGCGCTGAACTCTCCCGATGGAATGCGTACAGCACAGAGCGAAAGGCCTCATACAAAGGATTGGATATTCATTCCGATACACGAATGGTCTTCGAAGAAAACGGCTTTTTGTGGTACGTAAACTTTTCCAATACCACCGATAAAGATGTCACCTTTGAACTCACCCAGGATGTGATTGGTTTTTTTGGTAAATATGAAACCAACTGGCAATGGTGGTATCCCTTGCCATCCCTCAAAGGAAATCATAAAGAAGAATGGGAAGAAGACTTTTTGCTTCCATTCAAAAGAAACCTATTCGAAAATGAATTGGTTCGGGATAATATTGGACTTGCAGCCAAGAATCCAACATGGCCCGGCGATAAGGAGATCATGAATTCAGATCTTTATAGATCAGAGCTTGAAAACCAATCCATGCCTTTAATAATAGATACCAATTCTGCCGCACGGGTATCTTATGCCTTTGTGCGACAACCGGAATCAATCACCTCATACAATAGTGGCGCAACAGCAACATGGACTATTACCATCCCTTCCGGGGAATCAAAACGACATGCATTCACCATGTCATGGGGTGATGATCAGATGATAACCAAACAAGATGCAAAAAATTGGTCAGAGAATTTTGACTCTACTTTTGCGACTACAAAAGAAAAATGGGAACGCAAATGGCTGGAATTGTTTACACCAGGAAATGCCTTCGTTTCAGGTAATATGCCTGCCCTCGAAACCACAGATGAGCGGGCGAGCAGGGTATATTATACGAGCGCGCTTACTATGCTTTATCTCATGAATACCAATCTTCCGGTTATGGATCGGGTGGTACTTACCGGAGGGCCAAGCTGGGGTGGATCAATCCAGTTTTTCTGGGACACTACTTCATGGAGAACGATTGGCGCTACCACAGATCCTGAGATCATGCTTGAAAATCTGAAAGGGTGGTTGAAATTAGATATCAATAAAATATACGGCCGGGATTACCTTGGCGGAAAAGGTGTAGGGTATCGATACGTGGCCAACTACTGGGCTATTTTCCAGATGCTTCATGAATACCTGGTGGTAACCGGAGATTATGACTTTTTGAATGAGAAAATTAACGGCAAAACCATTTTGACCCATATGGATGAAATGGCCTACAACTGGAAAAATCTTTCAAGAGAAGGAGAAGAAGGTTATGAAGGAGATGTGTATAAACTAGCAGATTTTGGTGGTGATAAGAATGCTTTGCTCGAAGCGGTTCCAAATTATAAGCACATTGTAGCCTCCTTCAATGCGGGGTATGTAGGTATGATGAAACGCTTGTCTGAAATGTATGCCAAACTTGGAGAGGAAAAAAAATCAATCCGGGCCAAAGAAGAGGCTGCACAAATGGCTCAACGGGTACTGAAGCTTTATGCCGGAAATGGCATATGGTATGGCCTTTTCCCCAATAATGAGAAATTCGAAATCCGGCATATACTTGATTTTCATTTTATGGGTCGATACATGGCCGATGAACTTTCTCCAGAGATCAAAGACGAGATGATTGATTTTGTAGAAAGTGAGTTGATGACTGATTCATGGATGCGTGCCCAATCCAAAGACGACATAGCTGCAGAGGTATCGGATCGCCCGGATCATGGCTCATTGGGGGCTTACGATGGCTGGCCTCTTAATACCATGGAAGCCATGTATCATATGGGCTACCCTGAAAAAGCCATGGACTTTTACAGGGCTGTTTATCCGGTGACAATGGAAGGCACCTGGGCTCAGGCTCATGAGCTTTGGGGTGACAATAAATACGAAAAAAATGCCCGGGTAAGAATAGCCAGAAGAGGCCTATGTGTTCGTGATGCCGCCTCCGGAATCGGATTTGCAAATGTCATGCTGCGCGAATTCTTCGGATTTGCCCCAAAATTCATGGACGACCAACCGCTCGATAAGCCGGGGTTGGTGCGTAGCATTCAGGGTAAAATGCATCACGTAAGGTATCAAGACAAACTCTATACCATCGTCAGCAATGAAAATGGTTTGGAACTGATAGAAGAATAAATGATATGAAATAAACAAAATTAGGCGAGTAATGAATTGTATGTTAAAATACTAATTAAACTTAGCGTACCTCTGCGGTTCTTCTTTGCGGAACTTTGCGTGATAGCTATTCAGAATATCCGTCACGTCCATTTTTTAACGACACGCCCTATTTGTGATTTGCTAATTGCTTTTTGGGTTTTTAAAGGACATTTGAAATAAATTAACAATCTGTACATACCATGTCAAAATATATAAAATTCTTTTTGCTTCTCATTGTAGCTGCTTGCAGTACGCCTGATCAGTCCAAAGAAATAATTGATATCATTCCAACGCTGGAAGAGATGTCAAGTGTGTGGATTAGTAGCGATACCATCGCGAATCAACCAACACTCCGCAATTTCAGGGCTCAAGCCATATTAAATAATGACCTTACCTCAATCTCCTGGTTTGCCTCAGCGCCTTATTCCGGTGCCTATCATACCGGCACGATGCGGATAAATGGCGAAACGGCGCTCACCGATCAGTTTAAATGGAGTGTTTACGGCTCAGAAAGAAAATCCTCCTATGGAGATGTTGAAATTCTATCTTCAACCAGAATGGTCTTTGAAAACAACGGAATATTATGGAAGGTAGAATTCCACAACCCAACAGAAAAAGAAATAACCATTAAAATAGAACAGGATGTAATTGGTTTTATCAGCCGGTATGAAACGGATTGGCAATGGTGGTACCCAACGCCATCGGTTCGGGGAAATAACAAAGAATTATATGAAGAGGATCTTATTGGCGTATTCCTAGAAAACCTCCACGAAGCCAAGAAGGTGAGAGACAATATTGGGAAAAAAATAGATAAAATGGATTGGGTAACTGACAAGGAAGTGATGAATTCAGCATTATATGCAACTTCTGTCTCCAACAAAATCGTGTCAATCAAAGATACCAACTCCAGCGCCCGTACGTCGTTTGCCTTTGCTCAACCTCCTGACGAAATCAAGGCATCCAAAAGTGGAGCCACCGCCAAATGGAAGATTTCTATTCCGGCAAGGAGTACCAGTCAGCTATCTTTTGTCATGGCTTTTGGTGATGATCAAAAAGAAATAGATGCAAGTGCCAAAGCCTGGGCTATGGATTTCGACGAAGAATTTGTTGCGGTTAAAAAGAATTGGGATTTGAAATGGCTAGAGCTATTTACTCCAGGAAATGATTTTGTTTCCGGCAATTTCCCGGCATTCGAAACTACCGATGAACGGGCCAGAAGGGTGTATTATAATAGTCCCTTAACCATGCTATTCCTCACCCACACCAACTTGCCCATTATGGAACGGGTAGTGCTTACCGGAGGACCTCGCTGGGGAGCTACCATCATGTTTTATTGGGACACTACCTCATGGCGAACGATTGGCGCCACCACAGATCCGGAAATGATGAAAGAGAACCTGAAGGGTTGGTTAACCATTGATATTAATAAATACTATGGCCGGGATTACCTTGGCGGTAAAGGGGCGGGAAACGGATATGTCGCCAATTATTGGGCTATTTTCCAGATGCTGCATGAGTACCTGGTGGTGAGCGGGGATTATTCGTTTTTAGACGAGTTGATTGAAGGGCGATCAATCCTGGAGCATATGCATGAAATGGCCTACAACTGGAAAACCATGTCTAAACAAGGCCAGGAAGGCTATGAAGGTGAACTTTATGAACTGGCAGATTTTGGCGATGATCCCTGGTTGCTGCTGGAAGCCGTACCGACGTACATCCATATTGTCCCTTCCTTCAATGCCGGTTATGTGGGCATGCTGAAGAAACTGTCTGACATGTATGAGAAACTTGGAGATGCGGAAAAAGCTGCTGAAGTCAGGCACGATGCGGAAAGAATGGCTAAGCTGGTATTGCAGCTTTATCGTGGTGACGGCACCTGGAACAGCCTGTTCCCTAATAACGAAAAGGTGGAAATCAGGCATTCACTGGACTTTCATTTTATTGGCCGCTATATGGCTGATGATTTGAGCGATGAGATGAAAGGAGAAATGGTGGCCTTTGTCGAAAATGAACTGCTCACCAATACATGGATGCGGGCTCAATCACTTACCGATCCTGCGGCACAAAATTCAGACCGACCAGACCATGGCCCATTGGGGGCCTACGATGGCTGGCCACTCAATACCATGGAAGCCATGTATCATATGGGATATCCTGAGAAAGCCATGGATTTTTACCGCAACATCTACCCTGTAACACTGGAAGGCAACTGGGCACAAGCTCATGAGTTATGGGGCGATGATAAGGAGAATAAAAATGCACGGGTGCGCATTGCCGAGCGGGGTTGGCATATTCGCGATGCCGCATCTGGAATTGGCTTTGCCAATGTAATGCTCAGGGAATTTTTCGGATTCATGCCAAAATTCATGGATGACCATCCGCTCGACAAACCCGACATGGTGAGAAGTATTCAAGGCAAAATGCATCATGTTCCCTATCAGGGAAGTTGGTTTACCATCACCAGCGATGAAAATGGATTGAGTATGGAGGAAGAAGATGGTTTTTAGTAATCAGTGGTCAGTAAAAGGTTAGATTACGTACAAATCTTTAGAAACCAATTATTCACTTCCTTAATTAAATATCTTGACGATGTAGAAGTAAGATTATGATGAATAAGTGTGGACACTTTTTCCTGGAAATCATTGAAGCCGGGAATGCATGGACGAACATAAGCTTGCTCCATGCTTGCTGTAGTGTTGCGGAAAAAATTGTTGGTGGAGTTATTGAGCTTTCCGGAGCGCCAGGCCGACGTCAATGAAGGCTGACCGCCGGCATCAAAATAGGTTCCTGAGATCACCTCTTCTTTCAAAATATAATATAAGTAATCAGCAATCTCTTCTTTTAATTTTGTTTTCGAAGAAACCGCTATTCCCACACCTCCTAATAGCGCAATTGGCTTGTTCGCCTCAATACTTATGGCATTAATAAACTCAATATTCCCATTCCCTCTGCCGTAATTATTATAGCCAAACACTAAGGGAGAATAGCCAAAATGATCTGTGTTAGTCATCAGCTCTAAGGCCTTGATCGGGTTCAACGACCAACACTGTGGCGCTAATTTCTCCGTGAGTTGCTTTAAAAACTCAATAGTTTCGATGGCTAACTCTTCAGTCAAACCATATTCATCAAATACCTCATCTCCATTGTAAATGCCAAGTTGAGCTGCAATAGTCAAAAAAGAACACCAGAGATCCGTTGCCGACAAAGGCCAAATTACACGGCTACTAAAACCGGGACTGTTCATTGAATCGACATAATCCTTCCAATTGGCCGGAATTTCATTATGAGGGATTGTTTTGGAATTGAAAGCGCTAAACTGGGCGGCGCCATCAATTGGCAGGGCATATTGTCGCCCCTCAAAAGCATAGCTCTCATAACAAATCCCTATGTGCTTACCTGACTCAGCCTCCAGAAATTCCTCCGAAAGCATATCGCCCATCGGGAGGAGGATCTTTTGAACATGTGCCTCTCCTACAAAAGGATGGTCTATCATCAACAAATCATATTGATTGATCAAGCTTGATATAGGCAGGTCACCAAATTCCTTTAATGATCTGATGTCCCACGTCACCTTAATGTTCTGATGGATTTTATGGAATTCTTCCGTAGCTGCCAATATAGAATCATATCCGCGCGGATGATCCCAGGTAATGCCTTTTACATATATCATCGCTAATCTTTTGAATGCGCTTATTCCTGATTGATAGCGGCCATGATTCCTTTGATGTATCCAATGGCATATGCCCTTGATCTTTCCTTCCATGCGCCATCTCCCTGAACCTTAGGCACATGTCCAGGCATAATCATTCCATTAAAACCTACTTCCTCGAGTTTTTTTAATATTTGTACAGGATCATAATAGCCAGGTTGGTCAACAAATATCTCGTGAAATTTAGGCACTGTACCTGATACGGTTTGAAAGTGAGCATAGATCAATTTCCCCATCGGGCCAAAATAATCAATTACTTCATTGAGGTCTACGCCCATTTCAGACCAACTACCCAGACAAAATTGTAAGCCGTGATTGTCACTTTCAGCCATTTTAATTCCTTTCTTAAAAGCCTCAAAGCTTCTGAAAATTTGTGGTACGCCACCCAGCGCCGGTGTAGGCGGGTCATTTGGATGCAGGGCCAGCGTGATCCCAGATTCCTCCGCAATAGGCACAACTCCCTCAATAAAAAACTGGTAATTGTCCCACATTTCTTCCTCAGAGAAAACCCTTCCATGGGTCAGTGGTGCATTTTTAAAATCTTCCAGGTCAACACTCATCGCCTCTGCTCCTCCCCGAATCCGGTAACTTGTAGAAGACCTCCATACACCACTTGGAGTCCAGGCATATCCGAGCACAGGAATGCCCGCCCGGCCCATGTTAGAAATGGTTTCTTTCACATGCTCAAGCTGTTCTTCCTTCCCGGACTGACCCATCATGATTTTATCATAAAATGAAAAGGGCATGTTCTCCAATGCAAGCATCCGCAGTTCGGCATCCTCAATTTTTTTGCGAAGTAGCAGCAAATCATGGTACTCCCACTGGTGGTCTCCGGGTAAGGGTAGCTCCCCGTAATTCGTATCGATCAAGTTGTTGCGATACATATTTAATAGAATATCATCAACGCCAAGTTGCTTGATAAATTGAAGTCTGTCTGGTGTTGGTTGCATGAACGACCCAAAACCGGGCCTCATCTTTAAATTTTTGAATTTGTCGTTAACTAGTATCCGTTCCATAGGTCTTGTTTATTATATTTAAGGTTCTACTGTTATTTTAATGAAAAACTCTGTTGTAAGGGATGGAAGACCGAAGTCCGGAGTCGGAAGAAAAGAACTCCAAAATCAGCAAATGTTAAGGTTTTTTGTTCCCGCATTACGTTTTTACTTCGGTCTCCTGTCTCCCGACTTCGGTCTGCTTAATAAAATTCATGGTAGAACCATATTTAATACAAACAAATAAGCTCAATGAATTATGGATAAGTACAAAGGTTGTACGACCGTTTGATAAAATATTAGCAAAATAATCTCATATCACAAGATTTGAACAATCTGGAAATTATTAATAAAGAAATAAAACTGTTTCACGCAGAGAACGCCAAGATAAAACACGCAAAGAGACAAAAGGGCTCAACATTCCTGGCGAAACCTTTACGCTTTTTACGTGAATTTTTTAAGGAGGTCAACAATACATAAAAGTTTCATACACTCAGTACAAACTCATTACCATTTAAAATGAATAAAGACGTTTGGTTTTTTCAATGCTTGGAATGGAAATATTGTAGTCTGAGTAGTTCAAAACATGTAAATAGTTGTATCCATTTAAAGTCAAATAAACATTACTTTTCACAAGATGTTCTACTCATTCATAACTAAACAACCCTTGTATTGGGTAATTCTGGTTGTCATGTACCAAAGTGTATTTGCTCAGGAAAGAAAAGCGCTTACAAACTCCTGGCCGGTAGAAACCGAAAACTACTATCAGGGTTTTGATAAGCCTGTTTCCGGTACGGAGTTAGATTATTTTCCATTCCTGAAAAAAGGTAATGTAGTAATGTACCTTGGGGAAAATGGACTTTATAAATCAATCACTTTCCAAACAAAACCCATACCAAAGGATTACAATCAGCAGTTCATTACCTATATATGGCAAGCCGCTATTGGAAAGAGTACAGAAGATCGATTGTCAGAATTTCAAATGTCGATCAATGATCAGGAGTTTTTTATATTGACCTCCTATCAGGAAGGCCAGTTGAAGAGCTGGGAATATTCAAATGATCAGGGTATTACACTTTCGTTTTTACATACCGAGACCAGTAAAGCAACAGGTGATATATTTGGCTATATGTTTTTAAAACTGCCCGTTAAAAAATTTTCAAAGGGAGAGCCCGTTATGCTCAAATTTGATGAAATTAAGTCCAGTGCGAAAGATTTTTTTATGGTCATTCAGAATCCGGTTGAAGAATCCATAACGCATCAGGAAGAAGCTGCGATACTAAAAACAGCAAAAGGCCCAAAGCAAAGCGTTCGCATAGAGCTAAACTATATGGGGGCACCGACCATAGCCGACTTTTTATACGATGGAAAATCGATGCTAAAAGCTAATATTAAAGCTGGCAAAAATGAGACCTACCTTCATTTTGATCCTGTAAGTGAAAATGAGAAAGGTGAGCTTTCAATTGCCATAAAAGGCCGTCCCACGGTCAATAGGGAAATAAACCTGAAACCCGTGCGACACTTTGAAGTGTATTTCCTCCCCCACTCGCATGTCGATATTGGTTTCACCCACGAACAAGATGAAGTGGCCAGGCTGCAATGGAAAAACCTTGACCTCGCCCTCGACCTGGTAGCACAGACAGCAGATTATCCGGCAGGATCGAAATACAAATGGAATGCAGAAATCAGCTGGGTGCTGGATGGATATCTAAAACAGGCCAGTAATGAACGCAAGAAAATGTTTATTGAAGCTGTTAATAATGGATTTATTGGCATAGATGCGCTCTATGGCAGTACGCTGACAGGCATTCAGCGGGAGGAGGAATTGTATCACAACACCTCATTCGCCAATAAACTGATCGAGGAATACGGTTTTGATGTGCAATCTGCCATGATCACTGATGTGCCGGGATACACCTGGGGCATGGTGCCGAGCCTGAGTCAAACAGGGATAAATTATTTTTCTATTGGGCCAAACCATATGCCACATCTACCTCATGGTGGGGCCCAGGTAGGTCATACCCTGGAAACCTGGGGTGATATTCCTTTTTATTGGGTTTCGCCGTCTGGCAAAGAAAAAATATTATTTTGGATGAGTTCACATGGGTATTCCTGGTTTCACTCCTGGAGTATAGGTAACATTAGCCATGCCGGAGGTACTGCTGTCCTAAATTTTCTCGATGAGCTGGAGGATCAAAAATATCCCTATGATATGGTTCAGCTACGATATAACATTGGCAATGACAATGGCCCTCCTGATCCTGACATGCCGGAATTTTTCAAGCAATGGAATGAAAAATATGAATGGCCAAAATTCAAGATTGCCACGACATTGGAAATGATGAAGAAATTTGAGGATCGGTATGAGGATCAAATACCTGAAGCTTCAGGGGACTTCACCCCTTACTGGGAAGATGGTGCGGCCTCATCCGCAACCGAAACGGCTATCAACAGGAATACTGCCGACCGTCTGGTACAAGCAGAAACGTTGTGGACCATGAATGATTCAGAAAATTATCCGGCGGATCAGATTGAAGAAGCCTGGACGAATGTCGTGTTGTTTTCGGAACATACATGGGGAGCGCTTCAAAGCAAATCAGATCCTGATGGCGCATTCACAAAAAAATTATGGGAGGTAAAAAAGAATTTTGCTTTAGATGCACAGCGGGCAGCAGACGAGTTGATAGAGACCGCTGTTTCATCAAGTTCCTCAAACAAGCAAGTGGAAGCAATTCAGGTGTTTAACACGCTTTCCTGGAGCAGATCAGATCTGATCAGGATTCCTAATGACATGAACATTAAAGGACGAGGTATAATTGATGATAAAGGCAAAGAGGTTCCCAGCCAACTGCTAAGTACAGGTGAACTGGCATTTGTTGCCCGGGATGTCCCTGCATTTGGAGCGAAGAAATACATTTTCAGGAAAGGCACAGCTTCTCCAAAAGGCGATGTGAAGGTTTCGGAAATGATGATAGGTAACGAGAGGATTTCTGTAGCATTGGATAGTCATTCCGGTTTGATTAAATCGATCATTAAGAGAGACAATAATCGACAGTATATTGATGAAGATGACACGCTCGGATTTAATGCTTATTGGTACTCGGGAAATATTTTGGAGGACTTAAGTCGCAATCACACCCCAAAGTTCACCATCAAAGAAAATGGGCCATTGATATCTTCCATAGTCGTTGAAACGGTGGGCGCAGGAGCAAAATCCATTTCACAGGAAATTGAAATAATCTCAGGATTCGACAAAATAAACCTGGTAAATGTTGTGGATAAATTAAGGGTTACGGACAATGAAAATGTGCGCTTTAGTTATCCATTTGATGTCCCTGAAGGTGATGTGAGAATAGATATCCCGTGGGCAGTACTTGAGCCGGGAGTGAATCAACTGGCAGGCGCCAACAAAAATTTTTATAGCGCTCAGCGTTTTCTGGATGTCTCAAATAATGAATATGGCATCACGCTTACCACGGCAGATGCGCCTATTTGGGAAATTGGGGAAATGAGTGGCCAAAACTGGATGACAGACTTAAAAACCAGGCCGTGGTTCAAAGACTACAAGCCCTCGCAAACACTGTTTGCCTGGGCCATGAACAATGCCTGGTTCGTAAATTATAAGGCCTACCAGGAAGGGAAAATCAAATTCCGCTATACTATGGTACCTCATGAAAAATACTCGGCTGCACAGTCAAAAAAAGCAGGCATGGAACAAAGCATGCCCTTGATTATTGCGCCGACTACAAAAAAAGCAAAATTGATTGAGCCCAGGTTCAAGCTTGAAGGATCTGACGAGGTGTTGGTGACTTCCTTCAAGCCAAGCGCTGATGGCGATGCATGGATGATTCGCTTTTTCAATAGCAGTGAGCGCGCGAATAACATCGAAATAAATTGGGCAGAGGGTACTGTGGGAAAGACTTTTTTAAGTAGTCCGCTGGAGAAAAAAGGTGAGGAAGCGGGCAATAAATTTGAGCTCGTCCCTTGGGAAATTATCACGATCCGCACGACAAAAAAATCCGGTATGGCCGGATCAAATTAAAGAAACATGAAGGATAATTACGTGCTCTGGCAAATAAGCAGATTTCTACAAATTTTATAGACTTGAAATATATACTGGGATATTGCTTATTTTTCATTGGCCATGTGGCCTGGCCACACCCGGTGTCATTGAGTTGGGTAAATGGAAAAATAGATGGCGACAAAATCGCTATCACATATAAAATCCTGGCTGAAGATTTAATTTATTTCCATCAGCCTGCTCATGATGAGAATTATGATTTTGAATTAAAATCGCTGCGCTTACTCACCAAAAAGCATGGGGAGCTTATTACTAAATATTTCAGAATAAAATCTAAGGATGGACATTACCTTGAACCAAAACTTATTGGCATTAATGACCGGTCGCTTGCCGGCGAAAAAGTGAATGTGATGGACTTAATGAAACTCGATATTTATTATCGCTTCGAGTATCAGTTGCCTTCAGATCACTGGGAAGAGCTGACTTTTTACCAGAATATTGGAAGTCACAAAGTAGCTTTACCCTCCATCACCTTTTTATCACTTTTTGAAAATGGGGAAACGTTGTTAGAAAATATGGAACTGGCAATAGAAAGACCCATCACGGTAAAGCCTGGAGAAGAACAACGTCCGTTTAAACCTTCGGAATTAACGAGCTCTTATTTTACGTTTTCACAGGGCGGCATCAGGCATGAATTGACCATTCCGTCTGCAACTTTTAACGCCTTACTGATGCAATCCCAACCTACAGACGCCCCCTTAGTTGACCGGGTGGCAGGATATTTCAAGTCGCGAAATCCTATTTTCAACAATGACAGTAAATTGACGCCTCAACTTGCTAATATCACTTCACTTACCAACAATGATCAGGGCAATGGCTTCATGTATATCGATATAATCTATCCTACCTTACAATATCCTGAAAACACGATCATTTCCTGGAGTGATTATAATTGGCAATTCAAATGGTTCAATTCAATCATTACAGCAAGTGACAGTCTATATAAACATACTTTTTCCCGGTATCAGCCTATAATTAAAATTAAGTCTGAAATAAAAATTGATCTCGAAAAAGATTAATCCAGAAAAAAATGCTACGCTTCCTTTTTGCTGTTTCTTGCAGTTGTCCGACTTTAGGCTGAAACACAAAATACCCATAGGTCTTCTGCAATTCTTTTGATGCCCTAAACCCTCCATGAAGATAGTTCTTAGACTTACTTTGATTGTATTTCTTTATGTAATCTTGATAAATATAAAATAAATTCAACATGATCAAATCCAACGTTATCCTGTTTCTCTTCCTCCTTCTTTTTGCTTGTCAGCCTCAGGAACAAGAAGGATTGAACCCTGAAATACTTAGCTCCCTTGGCAATAAGTTCAAAACGGATTTCACTCAGTCTGCCAAAGATTTTGAAACGCAGATTGCAGAAGATCCCACAAATATTGAGGCATTAATAGGATTGGCCGAGACCAACATCATCATTTATATTTTTGGCTTTACCGCTAGAGATGAGACTATTCCTGCCGCCAAAGTAGCTTTAGAAAAAGCCAAAAAGCTCGACTCATTAAATTCGCGCGTGCTTGCAGTATCCGGAAAATTAAATTTTTTAGGCTGGAACTGGGAGGAATCAAAAATGGATTTTGAGGCAGCGATCAAAGCAGACCCCAAAAATCTCGATGCCCGACATTGGTATTCATTGTGGTTATCGGCCATGGGGCGCTCCGATAAGGCGATGATCCAGTCTGACACTATAATGACTATGGATCCGGGTGGGGATTACCTGATCGGAAGAGGGTCGCTATTATATTTTGAGCATCGCTTTGAAGAATTGAAGCAGCTTATGCTCACGACCATTGAAGATGACCCTGCCGTTCCATGGGGATATGATTGGTTAGGGATGGCTTATAATGGTTTAGACGAACACGAAGATGCAATTGAAACATACTATGAGGCATTTGAACTTTCTGATGGAACGGTAGAAGTAGGTGGCGGTTTGGGACATGCGCTAGGCTTAGCCGGTGAATACGACCTAGCAAAAGAAATGGCAGATTACTATGCTGTAGCTGCTCAGGATCATTATTTGCCCCAAGTTCAACGCGCCTTTATTCATTTGGGAATTGGAGAATATGATGAGGCGATTAAATTGTTGGAAGAGGCATATCAGGCAAAATCCTGGTTTATTATTTTCATGCAGATAGAACCCTGGTACGACCCAATAAGAAAAGATAAGCGATTTATGGATATCATGAGTAGAATGGAGTTTCCTGATTAGCATGAATTTTTTGAAATTATCGTAAAGGCTGAAAAACGATAAAATTACTCTGCGTCTTTCCGCCTTTACGGTAAATTCGGCTTTCCGCATCCTTCGGAATGATCGTTTGTGAAGACACAAACCATGGCTGAAAAAAATTCAACTTCTGATTTAAATACCTCGTTGGAAAAGGTGATGCCCTAATCCAAATCCACCTCCACAAACCGTGGTCGATAAAGATTTGGATCATGTAGCACATCGACAAAAAAATCAAATGAATTGAGGTTATAACTGATCAACAATTTGTTTGAAGGCGCGAGGTGAGGATGTGCCTTCGCATTATAGGCAAAATAGTCTAAATCCTCATTGACCTGTGGGGCTGAATACACAACTTTTTTTGGAAAGAAGGGGCCGACGGGGCTTTTGGCAATTTGAACCGCTACTTCCTGGGTTATAGCGCCATTCTGATATGCAGTCACATACCTTCCGTCTGGCATCGCACTCATACTCAACTCATTAGAAACCCCCTTCAGAACCGGCGTTGCTTTATTTTTATCGGCAGTCCACGACTCTCCATTCCAAAAGCGATAGGCGTCAAAATTCACAAAATCTTCCGGTAATACCCGGGCAACCAGCAATTCTTTAAACATGCCCTGCACACCATAGATATATATATATCCATCCGGATTGGGGACTCCGGCTTCCTTAGTATTCGCCAGGATGGCGCTACCCCAGGTTACGTCACCAAGATCTCCCGGTGCAGGGTAGAAGAATGGAGTTTCGTATTGTATTTGATCTGCAAAGGGAGGTTCGCTCCCTCTTGGAATTGCAATAAGGGAGACGCCAAGCTGTTCAAAGGGGAAAAAGTCACGTTCTATATTACGAATTCGATATGCGAAAATATATAAAGTACTGTCAACAGAAGCATTCACAAATCCATCACCCAGCCAATAATAATCCTCCTCGCCGGCTTCGGCTACTTCCGGGTGAAACAATGTTTCGGGATTTCCTGCCTCGTCCATTGGGTAATAATATTCCATGTTTTCCATGGTAGGTTTATTGCCTTTAAAAAAACCAACAGAATTATGAATCATCACATATCCATCATTGGCAATACTATCACCTTTTATGTCACCAATGAGTGTATCACTAAATATCCAAAGAGATTCGCTCTCCTCTGTGGCCGATACAGCCTCCCTTCCATCCATGGGAATACAGAATATCCCATCTCCCCCGAACCATCCTGATTTTCTTAAAAAAAGATTGTCCCATTCCGGAGCTACCGTGGTAATGTTCCTGGAATGCTGCGGTATAGATTGGTCAGCCTGCTCTGGTGCAGCCGGTTGACAACTAACAAAAGCAATTCCGAGTACTACTTTAACTAATTTAGTATGTATCATTTTTCAATTATTTTTAATCTATTGCTATTTCGGGCGATCAGCCAAAATTTTTGTTCACCAATTTCTATCGACCGAATTTTTCTTGCATCGGAAGCTTCAAACAAACGCTTAACTTTATATTCCCAATCTTTACTTTTTTTCATCACCAAACCCGGCAAGGCATCTTGTTGGCCGCCAAGTACTTCAATGCCGTGGTCATTGCCCACTACGATAATTTCTACTATTCCGTCATCATCTATATCTTCACACAAAATAGAATTTACAGGCCCAAATTGAGCTACATCCGGTAATGGATGAAACTGAAACGCAGATCCCGTATTTTCAAATATCCCCGATCTGAGTTCATGAATCTCTAATGTAAAGATTCCCTTAAGTTCATTGTCCGTAAAAATATCTTCTATTTTCGATTGACCGTACATGGCATATTTTGGCAATCTCCCCTGCAATGCCGGTATTTGAGAAATCAGGGCGTCCCGGGTTGCCACCGGATAACTCACTTCATCAAAATATCTGGAAATAATGGGATCGATGGATCCATTGTTATCAAAATCTTTGGCAACGATAGTCACAGGCCTGGCAACATCTGCTTTGTACTCACTGTTAGTCCCATAGTTACCCGCAACAATGTCAACATCACCGTCATTGTCCAGATCAGCCAACTGCAGGGCATTCCACCAGCCTTCTGAATTTGGAATTATGATGGGAGGTGACAATTGTCCACTTTCATTATACACAATGGTTAGGGGCATCCATGCACCTGAAAGGATCAGGTCAGGCCAGCCATTTCCATCCAAATCTGCCCATTTAGAATCTGCAATAATCCCCAACTGAGATAACCATGACGCATTAGCTGTAGCTACCAAAAACCGGTCGCCCTGGTTAATCAGGATATAACTTTCATCACTCATTGGATAATTGGCAGGGATGTTGCCTGCACCGATAAAGAGATCCAAATCGCCATCTTTATCCAAATCTGCCGCGCTAACCGTGCTACCATTTGATTCACTGACAGGAAGCCAATCGGGAGCATGTCGCCATTTGTTATCTCCAACATTCAGATATAGCCGATCCTGTCTGGAATGATCCGGATTATTTCCCCCGCTAACTACGAAAAGGTCATTCAGGCCATCACCATTCGCATCAATAATTACAGCATCAACATCCTCATAGGCCTCACTGCCTTCCAACTCAATTTTAGAAAACCCATGACCGGTCTGAATAAATAATTCACCTGCCTGACCAAAAGCTCCTCCAACATACACATCTTCGAGCAGATCACTGTTGAGATCGCCAATCACAAGGGCAGGGCCTTCTTTACTCAACATTTTGGGAAGTAAAGGTTGATCGTCAAAATCAATCATTTCATCTTCCTGATGGACGAAATCCAATCCGGGAATTAAGCTTTCATTTTTAGTAAAATATACTGGCAGGGGCTGGAGCAGCAGTTCCGGTTTATGTATAATAAGTAAGGTGTCTGTTGGTAATCTCATTAATGTAGAACTGCCACCCTGTGCCCACTGAATGACTAAGCTATCGACTAAAGTATGAGAACCCAGACCAAAATGGATGGCATCGTAGGTACTGCTCAGATATCCTTTGTATGGGTTCCAATTCCGGATCATGACCTCATCATCTACATAAACCCTGATTTGTGCGCCAATCGAAGTTCTGGTATGGCCCTTTAATGTCACTTTCAAATAGTGGGACTCATGGTCTTCGAGCGTATTCTCAAAAATACCGGCCGCTTCATTAAGGTTGTTCATCACCAGATCGAGATCTCCGTCATGATCTAAATCGGCATAAATAGCTCCATTTGATAATGAAGGTGTAGTTCCCAACCATTTTGATGATTCATTTTCAAAATTAAAATTCCCTGTATTCCGAAACATATAGTTCGGTAATTTCACCTCTCTCAAATCCTCCAACGCAGCCAGCACCGCACTATCGGCTTCCGGCCCTGATTTGAACATTGAGATACTTTGGCTATAGGCTATAAAATCTTTATTGGTAATATCTTTATAGTATCCGTTACTGATGAACACATCGTTCATTCCGTCATTGTCGAAATCTGCGATGAGCGGAGCCCAGCTCCAATCTGTTGCATCAATCCCTGCATAGCGTCCTATTTCACTAAAAATCCCATTACCCATGTCTACCTGGAGCATATTTCGCATATATTGCGGGGCATAACCGGAGCTTATTATCCGTTGAAACTTATCGTAATTCATGGCTCCCATCATGGTTTTTTGACGATAATTACCTTCGGGGAGCATATCCAGGGTGATCAAATCCATACGGCCATCATTGTTGATGTCACCTACATCAGCGCCCATAGAATTGTAACTTTGATGGGCAAAAAAGCGATCTGCTTTTTCGGTGAAAGTGCCATCCCGGTTATTGATATAGAGCAGATCGCTAAATATAAAATCATTTGCCACATAAATGTCCGGCCACCCATCGTGATTGAAATCGTTGATGACCAAACCCAAGCCATAGCCCTCTGCCAGAATCCCTGAATCTTTAGAAACATTGATAAACTTTCCTTGCTCATTGCGGTAAAGATGATCGGCACTTGCTGAGTTGCCGTCTTTATTAAGTTGTATTGGTGTGTTAACTCTACTGCGATCATTGGCATGATTCATTACGTAAAGATCCAGATCACCATCACGGTCAAAGTCAAAGAAGGCCGAATGCGTGGTATAAGCATCATCATGAATGCCGAAAATTGCAGCCTGCTCCCGGAAAGTGCCGTCTTTTTGGTTTAAATAAAGAACGTTTTCCCGAAGGGATTGGGTTGAAAAACCTGCTCTGCTTACATAAATATCCAGCCAGCCGTCCGCATTTATATCAACAACACTCACGCCGGTCGACCAGCCGTGGCGGTTGATCCCAGCCTTTTTCGTAACGTCGGTAAATTTCCAGTTTCCCTGATTGAAATACAAGGCATCATTGACCCTGCTGCCGGCGAAAAAAAGATCAATTAGACCATCGTTGTTGAAATCCCCAGCTCCAACACCACCACCATCATAGTAATAAAGGTAATTCAGGATGTTGAGGGAATCTGAATTGTCTATTAAATTGATAAATTCCACCCCGGAACTTTCGGCTTCATGTTTTACAAAAAGGGTAGTTTTCTCCCGGGAGCAAGCTATTGTTGTAGCAATGATTGCCAAGCGGAAGAATTTGTTCATAACAATATTTTTTTACTCTTTTGAGGCCATCGAAGGAGCATCTTCTGGCTGTGATCCCCAATTTTTGTTAGGCTTTGGGCCGAGCTCGATCTCCAATTTTCCTCCCTTAGCAAATTCCTTATGGTAGAACCATGCCTTGTTGAGTGCTGATCCGTTTAGTTTAGCACTTTGAATGTACATATTCTCATGAGAGTTATTTTTAGTTATGATTTTAAATTGTTTCCCCTCGTAGTAGGCATTGTTCAAATGAATTGTAATCTCATCGAAAACAGGACTTGTTATGTCATAAATGGGCTCAATAGAATTATTTCCCCTTAAGCTAAACAAGCCCATCGACATCAAGGCGCTTACGCCACCCATTTGCCCCTGGTCTTCATCGTGTAAGCCATAGCCTTCATCCGGTGTAGTCCCTCCATAAGCCTGCTCATTCACTTTGCGCACCCAATATTGTGACAGCCAGGGTTTGCCGGCGTAGTTAAACACATGGGCATTAGAACACCCGGGTTGGTTGGCATAACTCACATAGCCACTTCCATAACCAAAAACAAAGTCATCGGGCTCGGCCATTTCAAAGGCATGGTTTAGCATGGAAGTGAGCGTATCGTTGCCTCCCATTAAGTTCGCCAATCCTGGAATATCATGCGACAACGACCAGGTGGCTTGCCAGGCGTTGGCTTCGATCCAGCCACTCATACTAAGGGGATCATCGTGCAACCAGCTTCCGTCTGAATTTTTAGGAAAAAGAAGTTTATGCTTTGAATTAAAAATCTTTGTCCACCCTTCAGATCGATTGCTAAAATAGTTATAGTCCTTTTTTCGACCCATCTTTTTAGCCATTTGCGCCAATGACCAATCTTGAAAAGTCCATTCAATCGTAGTCCCAGCGTTTCCCTCGGCCCAGCCATTTTTTATATAAAATTCAATTTCTTCCGGTGTATCGCCCATCATTCCCCCAGGCATATGATTTCGCTTCATTGCCTGAAACGCATGCTTTGGGTCAGTTTTTTTCATGAGCCCTTTCATGTAGGTACTCACCAGCATATTGGTTGCCGGGTTACCGGTCATGATATAGGAATAACCTCCTGCGTTTGGCCCTCGCGGCAGCAATCCACCATTGTCAGCATATTGAACCATAGACGCTGAAAAATCGTCCAATAATTCCGGCCACGCCAGCCCCCAAAGTATATTGATGTTCCATTGGGTGAGCCATAAAGCATCGGAATTATACATATTGAATTTAACTTTTCCGTTTTCGTCACGCGGTAATTGTCGCACCTTAAGCTCAGCATCGGTAAACTTCCAATCCCGGGTACCTTGCGTATAATCCGGGTAATCACCTGAGGCATCGTTAAGAATGTGCCTGCCAAGTAATACATGCCACAAATCGGTATAAAATTTAACCTTCTGTTTGTGTGTACCACCTTTGACTTCTATTCTACCCAATATACTTTCCCATGCTGCCTGCGATTCATTTTTGTATTGCTCAAAATTCCAGTGCGTCGCTTCTGAATGCATGTTGTTCCATGCGTTTTCAACACTTGTAAATGAAATGGATATCCGCATCTGAATTTCATCACCTGCTTTTACCCTGTACTTCGCAGAAACACCAGCTGTTGGGGCATCCCAATAACTCTGCACAACTACACCATAATCCATGGAATCGCGCCGGGTCAATTCAGCGCTTCCTTTTAATGCTGAAATATCATTCATTCGATCTTCACCATTCCAACCATCCAAGGACTTAAATGGGGTATCGAATTCTACAGCAAAAAATATCTTCACTTTTTTAGGGCCACCCCAAAGCCTTCCTGTAGAAATAAACGACCCTTCAAAAGCAGAATTATTCACTTTTTTCACATCGGCCTCAGCCATGGTCGAATTACCCAGATAGCCTCCCAAATTGGTAAGGATATTAGCTTCTGTATCTTTTGTATATCGAAAACGATAAATTGTTGACCGTCTTGTGCTTGTAAGCTCAACCCATGTACTATAGTCCTGAAGAAAAACACGCTGATAACCCGGTTGGGCGATCTCATCTTCATGGCTAAATGTTGATTTCCATCCTTGTTCACCCAACGAAGGATTTACCGGCCCGGTAGTTGGCATCACTTGTAGTCCGGATAACATCCATCCATGAATGTTGCCGAACCCAAGAATTTCCATTGTATTATAATTATACCCCCCACCATATTGGTTTTTGTTGCGTGTAATGGGCGCTGCTGCCATCATGCCGAACGGTGTAGCGGCAGGTGTAAAATAGAAATACCTCCCGCGTGTAGTTTCAATAAACGGATCGACCCAGGACACCAGATTCGTGATATTTTCATAAGAAGGATATACTTCGATTTCTGACAAACCCAGGTTAAAACCTGCCCCATCCATCACTTTAAAGCGAACCCAGCTAACTTCTTTCGAAGGAAATTCTATGGTTTTAGGACTGCCATCATTAGGAATTGTGGTGACCAGGATTTCACTTCCATCGCTAAAAATCAGGGTGCCACCTGCCGTATGCTCATCCAGATTTGGTCGATCAAAAAGCACAACTTTATTAATGTGCTGAGGTGTTGACCAATCGAGCTGAAGCCATGGATACCTGATATAACCCCAAAATGTTGTTTCCCCTTCACACGCCCATTCACCCTGACCATTCATACCAATTATACCATCAACTACGTTTGCATAAGGGAAATCTTTAATAGACGTTGAGGCTGTCAGTTTTGCCTTTGGCGCAATATTGTCCGGGCCGCAAAATGCCGGGTAGCCTGCTACGAGTAGCCACAATACCAAATATTTTTTCATCATGTTTCTCATTGACATTTTGTTAATTCGATCTCCACTCATGTTCGATTTGCTCCAAGGTTTTCCCTTTCGTTTCCGGAACTTTAAAGTACACAAATAAGAATGCAAATAGGGTGAAAATCCCAAAAAACCAGAAGGTATTTGACGCGCCAAAACTTTCCAATAAAATCGGAAAAAACTGGGTGACAAAATAAACAGCAATCCAAAGCATCATCGTCGCAACTGACATGGCCACGCCTCTCATTTTTGTGGGGAAGATTTCAGAAATTACCACCCAGGTAACGGGACCCCATGAAGTAGAAAATGATGAAATATAGAAAAGTATGAATACTAACAAGAAATAACCTTCTGTCCAGCCAAACTGAAAAGCCAGGCCAACCATAAGTAAGCTAAGTCCCATGCCAACTGCACCTATCAGTAACAATGTCTTTCTACCTAACTTATCTACGAATAAAATGGAGCCAAATGTGAATATCACATTACATAAACCAATGATAACAGTCTGGGCCATGGCCGATCCTGTACCGGCACCTGCTTCTTTAAAAATTTCAGGGGCATAATAGGCAATAGCATTGATGCCTGTTACCTGCGAGAATATACCGAGCAGTATTCCAATAAATATAGCTTTCCTGAAATGAGTACCGAAAAGCTCTTTTAATGTCCCCTGTTCCTCTTTTAAGGTTTCAATTATTTCAGTTAGAATAATTTTCGATTGAATTTTTCCGTTGATTCTACTTAATATAGACTCAGCCTCGGCAGTCCTGTTATTGGCAGCCAACCACCTGGGACTTTCAGGGACAATAAATAACAACCCAAAGAAAAGCAGTGCAGGAATTACCTCTGAGCCCAACATGTATCGCCATCCATATTCTACATTCCAGGCATCATCACCCATGCCAGACACCATCATATTGATAAAATATATGAGCAGAATTCCGAGTACAATGGCCAGTTGGTATAGCGAAACAAGTTTCCCGCGAACTTGCGCGGGCGCCAGTTCTGTGATATAAAGTGGCGCTAACATAGATGCTGCTCCAACACCAAGCCCACCAATAAACCGTGCAACAGCAAATTGAGTCAGGCTGTCAGGTATTGCAGAGCCAACAGCTGATATCGCAAATAAAACGGCAGATATCATCAATCCCTTTTTCCTGCCGAAGGTGTCGCTCAAATAACCGGCGCCTGCCGCTCCGAAAATGCACCCTATTATGGCGCTGGAGGCTGCCCACCCTTTCATTGCTGCGGTGAGTTCAAATTTGGTTTGAAGGAAACCAATCGCACCTGCGATCACGGCGGTATCATAGCCAAATAACAAGCCGCCAAAGGCAGCAACTGTGGTGAGGAGATATACATATCTCATGTTAATCCCATTGCTTGAATTTTCGGTGTTCATAGATTTAAAAATACTTAAATAAATATTTAATTATGTCTTATATATGCTTTGATGGTGCCGCATTCTTTGCCTAAACTTTCGCCGTAAGGCCTTATAGTATATGCTCCTACCACAGCAGGAACAATAAAAGTTTCTGCATAATGTACTACAAATGGTTCGAATTTATTTGATGGGCTTTCTACTATTGCTTCGCGCCCTTCAATCAGGTTAAGTACGTTTACGCTCCCATCGGTGAAATGACTCACGGTCTTGGTAAACCAATGTCGTCTTGTTTCAATAAACTCCAACTCATGAAGTCCGGTTCGCTCTTCACGCCATCCGTCTCCATCGGCAATTTCCTGAATATTGTTTACCAGGTTGTCCTTTACCCATGAGGTGGTTCGATCCCACTGGATCACTTCGGAGCCGTGCTTTATATTGATCGGTCGTGGTTTGCCATCAAGACCCAAACGGCCCCAATCCCACAGCTTAAACGTAAATATATATGGCGTCGCACTGATCTCAAGCACCATGCTTTCTGATCCGGAACAATGCACTGTGCCTGCAGGAATAAGTACATGATCGTGTTTTTTCATGGGCCATTTCGCGACATGCTTTTCAGCATCAAAATCAACTTCATTTTTCTGAGCCTCGTTGAGCTCATCGATCATTTTTTTTGGATCAACTCCTTCTTTCAGGCCGAGGTATACGAAAGCATTATCCCCCGTATCGAGCATATAATAACTTTCATCCTGCGTATAGTTAACGCCAAATTTTTCCTGGATATACCCCGTAAGAGGATGTACCTGGAGGCTCAAATTCCCTCCCTTCATGGTATCCAGAAAGTCAAATCTTATCGGGAATTCATCACCAAATCGTGCATAAACCGGGCCTCCCAGCAATTCTGAAGGGTGGGCAAATACTAAATTTATCGATGGCATCTCGATAACATGTTCTCCAAACTGTAGCAAAAGGCTATTCTCTTCCGGGACACAATCAAAACACCAGGCGAAATTTTCCTGGCTTTGATCCAAATCAAATACTTCCTTCATCCACTGACCTCCCCATGGGCCGGGATCAAAAAATGGTACCACCCGAAAGGGTTGCGTCAGGGTTTGCTTTAATCCATCGCGAATGGCTTTTCCCTTGACCAGCTTAGGCGATTCTTGTTGATTCGTGTCTAAAAAATAATCGATGGAAGACCAAATATTTTTCTTTAGCTGATCACAAACCCGCCAATCCACAAAAAATGCCCTTTTATACTGCCACGCAAATTCCTCTCTTGCGTTGGATAAACCCAGGTTATTCACCTCATGCCTTCGCATTCGTTGCTGAATTTCCCATCTGGCCATATCAGCATAGATCAAGGTGTCGCAATGCCCGGCAACATAGCTGGCCCCATGGCCAAAAATCACAACCCGCCCAGTTGCATTTTCAATAAGCTTTCTGAGTGATACTACTTTTCCCTGGTCAAAAAATGCATCAATATTTAAGCGGGACATATAGCCAAATATCCGATCGTCCGTGACGTCCGGATACGTTAATTCATCTATTTCATCCGAAGTTTTAAAGGCCTCTGACACATCAATCAACAGCTCACAATCAATATTCTTTTTTACTTGTTCCTTTACGTCCTTATAGTGAATGCCCTGATAGCATTCCACTACGATTATGCTACCGCTATTGCTTGTTAGTTCAGAACTAATTTCAGACCACCCATTGGCTACGGAGTTCTCATGATTGGGAACCGCTACAATAGGAAATTTATTATAGTTAGAATTGGTCATATATTCTTTGTACATAAATATCCTATCCCCAATAAAGCAGCATCATTGGGCCGATGGGCCTTTTCAATTTTTGTCGCATCTTTTGGGAGCCAGGAATAATCATTCAAAACTTGCTTAATCCTGTCAATTATTTTATCGCCACTGGCCATGATGCCTCCACTCAATGCTACTTTTTCCGGGTCAAAGCTATGGACTAAATTAAAAACACCAAATGCCCAGGCATCCAAACAATGGTTGAGGATGTCCTTCGCTACCTCATCGTGTTCTGCTTCTGTAAAAAGTAATTTGAAATCAACCTCCTTATTGAAAAGGGTACTTGTGGAATATCTGCTATGGTTACGGACGAGCTGAGGTAATGCCCAGGTCGAGGCTTCGGTTTCCACGCATCCAATAGATCCGCAATTGCATTTACGCCCCTGAAAATTTAAGGACATATGCCCGCCGAGGTTTCCCGCCACATAATGTTGACCTCGCAAAAGAGTGCCATTGACGACAGCAGCAGTTCCCATGCCAGTGCCGAGCGTCACCATCACAAAATTATGGAGGCCTTTGCCTGCTCCGTACTGCCATTCGCCAACAAGCGCTGCCCGGGCATCATTTTCCATCCTGAGGTCGCATTGCCACTGCTCAAGCACCCAATCATGTAAATTTGCCTGATTGAAATCCTGGTATTTTACATACTCAGATAGAACAATCCCTTTTTTTGAATCTACGACACTTGGAAGGGCCATTCCAAGGCATTCAATTGAACTTTCATCCAATTGTGCCTTTTGGCAAAGATCACTCACCGAGGATTTTAGTTGAGGAAGAAGTGGCGCGATCAAACTTGTATCGATGTCTTCAATGGTAGTTTGTGCCAACACATCCTCTCCATGCACCAAACCGAGTTTTATTGAAGTCCCTCCAAAATCAAACGCTACTACCATTCAGGCTAATATCCAGTATTTTGAGGAAGAAGACCAGGGTTTAAATCAATTTCACGCTGTGGTAACGGAAATAGTGCATGAAAATCCTGAACTATTGCATCCGGCTTGGCAGCACTTACTTTTTCTACAAGTTTATTGTGTCGAACCAAATCAAACCAGCGATGTCCTTCGACTGCCAATTCCAATCTTCTTTCCAATAAGACAGCATCCTTAAATTCCTGGTATGATAGCCCTGCCAAATCCGGTAAAATTGGTTGCGCATTGGCCCCGTCAAATCGCGCACGCTCCCTGACCGCATTGATGGCAGCATATGCCTCGGCGTTGGGGCCGGAACCTACTTCATTCAGCGCTTCTGCATACATTAATAAAACGCCGGAATACCGGATATGTGGGAAATCCTGTTTTGTATTACCCCCAAAAGGTTCATCTATCCTGTCCCAATATTTTGAAAAGTGCGGGGCTACATTGGTGATGCTGCCATCGCTATTGTTGATTTGAGTGATAAATGAAACTGCTCTTCTTTGATCCAAAGGATCATACTGTTTGTATAAGTCCTGGGTAGCAATTTGCCATCCCTGTGCATTTATCCCGTTAACCTCACCAGAAAGTTCTGACGGAAGCAGCCTAACATTAAACTGTCCAACCTCCCAAAATGATATGGAACCTCCTCCATCTCCAAACCCAATTCCGAATACCGACTCTTTCCCATTCTCATTGCTGATTCTAAATGCTTCCGTATAATCATTCCACAAGCTATATTTTTCTGAGTCAATGACTATTTCAAGATGACCAACTGCACTTGGGTAATCCCCTGTCCAAAGATTAACTCTTCCGAGCATGGCATGTGCAGCTCCAGAGGTGGCCCTGCCAAGCCCATTGCCTTTTGTATAAGACGCAGGTAGTGCATTGGCGGCGAATTCTAAATCAGCAATAATCAATGAAAAAATATCTTCAACTGTTGCTTTTGTTGGCGATAAATCGGTTTGATTCTCAACAGTTACTAAGGGAACCTCACCAAACAATCTTACTAAATCAAAATTCAAAACAGCTCTCAAAAACCTGGCTTCTCCCAATAGTCGATCTTTCAAATCTTCGTCTATTTCCATTTGGCTTATGCCTTCGAGAGCAAAATTTGCATAAAAAATCCCCTTGTACATATTCTGCCAGAGATCATAAGTCAGTCCGTTGGTAGGGGTATGGGTAAAGTTCTCAAGCCGTTCTTCATAAATTGCCCCTGCCAGTTCATTTTGCATATTATCGGAGGCCAAACCTTGCAAAACCCAATAGCTGCTATGATACACGCCTCCAAATGTAGGCCCCGTGCTTGTAGCGTTCAATATGCTATAAATCGAATTAACGGCGGCCACGGCGTCTGATTCTGATTCGAAAAAATTCTCTGTAAGGATCTGATCCTTGGGTTCTTCTTTAAGAAGGTCCGAACAAGAAAACAGTCCCACTACTATGAATCCTACAGCTAGTATATGTATATAATTTTTCATTCTTCTTATTTTAGAAAGTAATCTGAATTCCAACAACGACTGATTTTGCTGTGGGGTATCCACCATAGTCAGCGCCTTGAAACAGCGTATTCTGTCCAAATGCATTTACCTCCGGATCATAACCGGAATAATCGGTATATGTAAAAAGGTTGGTGCCACTCACATATGCCCTAAACTTTGACATACGCATTTTTTCTAATACACCTGAAGCAAACGAATAACCTAAGCTCAGGGTTTGCAAGCGAATAAAAGATCCGTCTTCAAGATAGGCGTCAGAAAAGAATCCCTGGTCGTTTCGATCCGGATTAATCCTGGGATATATACCACCGGCATTTTCTTCAGACCAACTGTTGTCGTAATGGTCTTGCAGCACGTTGGTTTCCCCATTTAAAAAGCCTATTTCAAAAAGATTTACATTGGCAACCTGATTGCCACTAATTCCATGGATAAAAACTGATAAATCAAAGTTTTTGTATGTTACGGTATTATTAAACCCCCAAATAAATTTTGGGCTTGCCTGCCCAAGAACTGTCCTGTCGGCCTCATCGATAATTCCATCCGGCTGATCTGTCAGATTACCTGAAACATCTCGTGAGCCAATATCTTTATAACGTCTGTCCCCTGGCTTGGCGCTACCACTTGCTGCCTGACTTATCAATAAAGGTCCTTCTTGAATTTCAGCTTCGGATTGGAATACCCCATCAGACTGATAGCCGTAAAAAGTTCCTATTGGCTGACCTTCCCTAAGGATACTCCAACCTGTAGGCAACCATAAGGCGCCGGAAATAAGCACATCTTTTCCCTCGGTCAAATTTCCAACCTTATTGTTATTTACCGAAAATACAATACCCGAGGACCAATTGACCTCCTTATCGATATTCACTGTATTCAATCCAAATTCAAACCCATCATTAATTACACTGCCAATATTGCGTATGGTAGATGTAAATCCTGAAGTGGCTGTAATTTGATCATCTAACAGAAGATCAGAAGTCAGGCGATAATAGTAATCAAGTGTTCCGATGATCCGTCCTCCGAACATGTCAAAATCCAATCCACCATCAAATTGATTGGCCCGTTCCCAGCGCAGGCTAGGATTGGCATATCTAAGCGGAGCCGTACCATTATAAGATTGATCATTGGTGAAGGTACCTTCGCCTACCACGGCCACGGTAGATAAAGACCCATAATTTCCGATGTCAGAGTTACCAATAACCCCATAACTTACCCTGGCCTTCAAATTGGAAAATGTTTCATTTTTAGGGAAAAATTCTTCATTTGAAATCCTCCATGCAAAGGAACCGGATGGGAAATATCCATATCTATTATTTTCCCCAAATTTAGAAGAACCATCTACCCTGCCTGTGGCTGTAAACAGATATTTATCTTTTAATATGTAGTTCACCCTTCCCAAAAAGGAGATCATTCCCCACTCGCTACTATAGGTAATAGAAGGTTGGGGTTTCATCCCGTTTTGAATGGCATAATAGCCCGTTTTGTTGTCTGCGAAATCAAGTGTCGCTGCCCACAGGCCTTCAGATGAAAATGCTTGTGTTGTGAAACCAACAACAGCATCCAACTTATGATCTGTGCCAAATATTTTATTGTATGACACGGTATTCTCAAGCAACCAGGAGGCGCCGTTTAATGTGGCAACAACAGCCTCTCCATTATTCGCTTCAGTCCGCTTAAGAAAATTAGGCACGAATCTATTCTCCTTGGATGAGAATGAATCGAATCCAAAATTCAATTTATAAACCAGGCTTTCCATGATTTCGTAGGTGCCGAATACGGTACCGATAACTCTCATATTTGTAGCATTATCCTGTACTTCCACGGCATCTGCATAGGGATTCACAAGATTCCTATGTCTGTCATCCCTGCCCGTATAATCGTCATAGGTATAGCCTCCTGTCTGATTGGGATCAAGTACCGGAAGCGTTGGCGGAAACAATAATGCAGTCATGCTGACTCCGGGCAATAAGGTGCCGGCGTTGGTTAAAACACCATTCGATTTTATTCGGCTTATTCCAATATTAGCTCCCAAATTAATTTTTTCAGATACTTCCCTTTCCAGGTTAATCCTGAAGTTTAACCTTTCAAAATCCGAACCGACCAGGATTCCGTCTTGCTTGAAATACCCGGCAGACACCATATATTTAGTTTTAGTCTCACCGCCATTGAAGTTTAGCTGGTATGATTGAATTGGCGCTTGCCTGAATAAAGCATTCTGCCAATCAGTCCCTTCCCCAAATTTCTCAGGAATAAGGTAATCCGGGTCCAGTGGAAATCCTTTATCCGAATCCACTTTATTAACAAAATATACAAAGTCTTCGGCATTTAAAACATCTAAATTCTTGCTAACCTCTTGCATTCCATAATACATATCCAGACTTATATTTGACTGTCCTGCTTTCCCCATTTTGGTAGTTACCAGTACTACGCCGTTTGAGCCCCTTGATCCATAAATAGCTGTTGCCGAGGCGTCTTTTAAAATTTCAATGGATTCAATATCAGAAGGATTTATTGACGCCAAAGGATTCAGGGCCGGACCCCGGTTGCCTCCGGCAGTTGTGGCAGAAGAGTTACTAGTGATCATCATCCCATCAATAACATACAGCGGTTCATTGCCTGCAGTAATAGAACTGGTGCCTCGTATTCTTACAGAAGTTTCCCCACCAGGTTTACCTGTTACCTGACGGACCTGAACACCGGCAGCCCTACCTTGTAAAGCCTGATCGAAAGAAGTTACCGGGACTTTCGAAATTTCTTCGCCAGATACGCTGCTTAAGGATCCCGTGAGATCACTTTTCCTGACTACCCCGTAACCAATAACTACGATTTCGTCAAGCGCCTGGATATCTTCCTCCAGAACAATATCGATAATGCTACGTCCTCCTACATTTACAGTCACATTTTTATACCCTACAAAACTAAAAACCAATACGCCGTTTTCATCCACATCAATCTCATAGTTCCCGTGGAGATCGGTCACAGTTCCCAAAATGGTCCCCTTAACTGTTATGTTGACACCGGGAATGGTAGAATTATCCGTTTTTGAAGTAATTACACCCTTTACCCGAATTTGGTCAGTATTCTTTTGGGGGGCTTGATTTTGTATTATAACCTTTTTGCTTTGTTGAACGTTGCTTGATTCATTTTCAATTATCACATAATTTCTTCGGGTTATTTGTTTATACCCTAACTTAAGGGGGGCTAAAACCAACTCCAGCTGAGTACGCAGGTTGCCCTCAAGCGCCCGCCAATGAGAAACATGCTTATCTTCAATTAAAGACTCATCATAATTGAATTTCACATTGTGTTCTTTTTCAATGTTTTGTAAAACAATTTTTAGGGGTATCCCCTCTTCGATTTGACTGCTTGTTATTCCCGGTAGGGAAACAAGGCTCAAAGCACATAGTAAAATAAATCCTTTAATCTTCATTTTTTTTCTTGGATATTTCGACATTGCCATTCTGGTGTTTTTTAACATATACTCCAAACGCCTCTTCCAATACAGTATAGAAACTAGCCATATCGTCTCCATTAGCTTCTCCTGTAAAGCGCTCGTTGCGAAGGGAATGATCAAGCAAAATAATATTGACGCCAAATGATTGTTTGATCTTTTTCGTTACTTCACTCAATGGTTCATTCTCAAATGAAACAATTTTTTCTTCTAACGGAAGGTAGGTTTCAGTATCGATTTCTATAATATTAAATGCGCTTGATTTTGGCTCATAAACCGCCAATTCCCCAGGGATCATATCTACTGTCTTTTGATCTTTGACAAGCCTTATTTTGCCTGTCTTTAGCGCCACTTTAGTATTCAATTTTGATGTCTCGATACTAAACTTTGTTCCGAGTACCTGTACATCGAAATTGACTGTATGAACAATAAATTTGGGATTTGATCTTTCTGGGAGTTTTTCCACTGTGAAAAAGGCGCTACCTTCGAGCCATACCTCACGGGGGGCTTTATATTGCCAGTCTTTGAATCGCAGCGTAGAATTTTCTTTTAATAATACCAGGGAGCCGTCCGGAAGCTTAATGGGTTGAACAGTATTAAATGTATATTCTTTTGGATCTGCTTCTCTATCAATGTTTAAAAATAACATGATAGAAACTATACCAAATATGAGGATAGTTGCCGCTATTCTATATAAGTATAAAGGGATAGTCTTCCGCTTCTTTGTAGCGCTTTGAATTTCTTCAAATAGTCTTTCTTTATTCAATAATGGAATGATTTTATCTTCCTCAATTTCCTCCCATTGAATTCTAAGCGTTGGTTCCATCCATTCAACCCCATTATTTTTAATGTAATCGAATAATTTTTCAAATTCATTTTCACTAATCCTTCCCTCAAAATAGCGCTTTAATAATTGCTCCATAAAGTAATTGTACCTTGTCTGCAATTAATACAAACTAGATTATAGTAGGGATTAATTTAGAGGGAGAAAAATGCAATAAGCATTAGGGCTACATCTGTAGCCTGAGAATAATAATCCTTAACAAATTTTGTGGCTTTAACGATCTGAACTTTTACGGTGTTTTTTGAAATCCCTAGTTTTGCAGCTATACTATCGTGGTCAATCCCGTCAATTCGACTTAGCCTGTAAATCATTTGTCTTTTAGGAGGAAGTAGGTCAATCGCCTTATTTATTATTGTCAGGCTTTCGTTCAGATTAACCTGCTCCTCGGTGCATTTGGAAGAGAATGTATAGCTTGTCTTTAGATTATCCCTGAATTGTCTTTCATAAGCAGCTCGTTTAAGAAAATTCAAGGTATGGTTCTTTGTGATTCTGAATAAATAAGATTCAAATGAAAGTTCCAGGTTGATTTGGGCTCTGGATTCCCAAACTTTTACAAAGGCAGCCTGAACCAGCTCTTCTGCCAACTCAGGTGATTTCACAAATTTCAAAGTAAAATAATATAGTTTGTTCACATATTGGTCATAGATAGATTTAAACGCTGACTCATCACCAGCCTGTAATTTCTTGACCAATTCTTTTTGTAAACTAATCTCCATCAACTCCCTTGCCCTTCAGCAAAAAATGTATACCTACAAATAAAAAGCTTGAAATTACGAAATCAATTTTGCAAATAAATAATTATGTAATATTTTTTAACTAAATCCTGGTTGATTTTTATCAGGAAGTATTATCCCCACATCATCAGTGGGCTCATATATCCTTAATCTACAAGCATATATGGCTAAATCAAAAACTCAAATCTTCTTTAAAAAATGGGGATTATACGTGAATTGTTAATCACAAATTTTAATGCCTGTCTTTAGGGTTCTACGCTGATTTTAATGGAAGATCATAAATAATGTCAGAAGTCGGAAGACCGGAGACCGAAGCTAAAATGAGTAAAAAGTCCAAAGCTGGTTTACGAAACATTAATAGTTGTTTTTCAGGAAGTCTCTTCTTC